>Ga0247608_10004778_pt1 | contig 14961 bp, 14 predicted proteins | sample 176DNAGHGlowgp2_FD_193490 | JGI IMG/M metagenome (GOLD analysis project Ga0247608, IMG submission 193490) | Sheep rumen microbial communities from Palmerston North, Manawatu-Wanganui, New Zealand - 1766 DNA GHGlow gp2 | ecosystem: Host-associated > Mammals > Digestive system > Stomach > Rumen ...
GCGACTACTTCCCTGTGGAACAGGAGTACGGCTACAGCGTGTTCTCTACAGTTTTTCACGTAGAGTGGAATAACAAGAAGCTGAACATCATCGACTGTCCGGGTTCTGATGACTTCGTGGGAGGTGCCATCACCGCTCTGAACGTCACCGACCAGGCCGTGCTGCTCATCAATGGCCAGTATGGTCCTGAGGTGGGAACGATGAATGCTTTCCGCAACACGGAGAAGTTGAAGAAGCCCGTCATCTTCCTTGTCAACCAACTGGATCGTGACAACTGCGACTTCGACCAGATACTCAACCAGCTCAAGGAGGTCTATGGCCCGAACTGCGTGCCCGTGCAGTATCCTATTGCCACAGGTGCAGGTTTCAACAGCGTCATCGATGTGCTGCTGATGAAGAAGTACTCTTGGAAGCCCGAGGGCGGTGCGCCCATCATCGAGGATATTCCTGCCGATCAGCTCGACAAGGCCAAGGAGATGAAAGCTGCCCTCGTGGAGGCTGCCGCTGCTGGCGACGATACGCTGATGGAGAAGTTCTTCGAGACTGAAGACCTCAGCGAGGACGAGATGCGTGAGGGTATCCGCAAGGGTCTTGTGACGCGTTCTATCTTCCCCGTCTTCTGTGTCTGCGCCGGTCGTGATATGGGTGTCCGCCGCTTGATGGAATTCCTCGGCAACGTGGTGCCTTTCGTCAGCGAGATGCCTGTGGTTCAGAATGCTGCCGGTAAGGATGTGCCTGCCGATGCTTCTGCCCCCACCTCTCTCTATTTCTTCAAGACCGGTGTGGAGCCCCATATCGGTGAGGTGAGCTACTTCAAGGTGATGAGCGGTGTCGTGAAGAGCGGCGACGACCTGACCAATGCCGATCGTGGCTCTAAGGAGCGTATCGGTACGTTGTATGCTTGTGCTGGTGCTAACCGCATTCAGGTCGACGAGCTGCGTGCCGGTGATATCGGCTGTACGGTGAAGCTGAAGGATGTGAAGACGGGTAACACACTGAACGGTAAGGATGTTGACTATAAGTTCGACTTCATCAAGTATCCTAACTCGAAGTTCTCACGTGCCATCAAGGCCGTTAATGAGGCTGAGACCGAGAAGATGATGGCTGCCCTGCAGAAGATGCGTCAGGAGGATCCCACATGGGTGGTCGAGCAGTCGAAGGAGCTCCGTCAGATTATCGTTCACGGACAGGGTGAGTTCCACCTGCGTACTCTGAAGTGGCGTATGGAGAACAACGAGAAGATCCAGATTGAATATATCGAGCCGAAGATCCCGTATCGTGAGACCATCACGAAGATGGCCCGTGCCGACTATCGTCACAAGAAGCAGTCGGGTGGTGCCGGTCAGTTCGGTGAGGTTCACCTGATCCTGGAGCCCTATACCGAGGGCATGCCTGATCCTACATCATTCAAGATCAACGGTCAGGAGTTCAAGATGAACATCAAGGGTAAGGAAGAGATCGACCTGGAGTGGGGCGGCAAGCTCGTCTTTATCAACAGCGTTGTCGGTGGTGCCATCGACCTCCGCTTCATGCCCGCCATCCTGAAGGGTATCATGGAGCGCATGGAGCAGGGCCCGTTGACTGGTTCTTATGCCCGTGACGTCCGCGTCATCGTCTACGACGGTAAGATGCACCCCGTGGACTCCAACGAACTTTCGTTCATGCTCGCTGCCCGTAACGCCTTCTCCGCAGCCTTCAAGGAGGCCGGTCCGAAGGTGCTCGAGCCGATCTATGACCTCGAGGTGCTCGTGCCAGGCGACTACATGGGTGATGTGATGAGTGACCTGCAGGGTCGTCGTGCCATCATCATGGGTATGGACTCTGAGGCCGGCTATCAGAAGCTTTCTGCCAAGATTCCTCTCAAGGAGCTCTCCAGCTATTCGATTGCCCTCTCGTCTCTGACGGGTGGCCGTGCATCGTTCACCACTAAGTTCTCGAGCTACGAGCTTGTGCCGAACGATATCCAGCAGGCACTGATCAAGCAGCACGAGGAGGAAATGAAGGAGGAAGATTAATACTGACCTGATATAATGAAAAACAGGATGGCAGAGCAGTGTCTCTGCCATCTTTTTCTGAAATAGATGAAGTTTTCACCTTACACAACCAATCTGCTGAAGCAGAAATGCGGGAAGGACATTCGTATGTCTGCTGACTGTGAATATCTGGCACTCGACATTGAATCGGTGACGGGAGAGCATATCGGTGTGAATACCTTAAAGCGTCTGCTAGGCTTTATCGACGATGAACGTGAACCACGCATTTCCACGCTCGACATCATTGCCCGTTATCTGGACTTTGAGAATTGGCAGGCGTTGCAGGTTTACGACGACAAAAGCAATTCCTCCTTCGACTCTACAGCCGATGAGATCCGAGTGGATGACTTGGCTGTCGGACAATATCTTCAAATAGGTTATCTGCCAGACCGAAAACTGACGATAGTCTATCAAGGTGGCAACCGTTTTCTGGTGAAATCGAGTGAAAACAGCAAACTTCACGAGGGTGATATACTGCTCATCACCCATATCGTCAGAGGCTATCCGCTATTGGTGAGTGAGGTTTTTCGCGACGGGCAATCCCTTGGAACCTTCACGGCAGGCAAGGCCCAGGGCATCCGTTTCAAATTGTTATAACCGATGGATACGTCGTCGTTCTCAGACATTCAGCAGATATATCCAGATGCCGAACTTCTGCCCGTCGGTGGTGGAACCTGTGACTGCTACCGTGTTCGTCTTTACGGCAAGCTCCACTTCCTGAAACGGCTCAAACCTGAGTTCCGTACTGATCCCAGATATGTATCGGCCTTGCAGAAGGAGTTTGAGACGGGTTACCGTCTTGACCATCCTCATTTGGTGCGCTATGTGTCCAAGGGTGATGACTATCTGCTGACGGAATACGTCGATGGTGAGACTTTGGCACAATTCGCTGCCAGTCACCCAGAGTATTTCAAGTCCCGCAAGCAGACGGACCGATTCATTTCCCAGTTGCTTGATGCTGTCGGCTATCTGCATCAACACCAGATAGTCCATCTGGATCTGAAGCCCGATAATATCCTGATTACCCGTATCGGCCACGAAGTGAAACTGACGGATCTCGGCTTCTGCTATACCGACACCTACACCGATACAACTGGCTACACAACAAAATATGCAGCTCCAGAGCAATTTTCAATTCTCAATTCTCATTTTTCAATTCAAACCGACATCTATGCCATTGGTAAGATTCTCCAGACCCTGCCCAATTCCTATATATATAATAAGGTGATAGCCCGCTGTACGGCAACCGATCCTTCAGACCGCTATCAGACGGTAGGGGAGCTGCAAAGCGACTTGCATCCCTCTTCACGTCTTTGGTTAATAGGGATAGGCGTATTGCTGGTAATAGCAATACTTGGCGGCCTGTATATCATGCCACAGAAGAATGAACCACAGTCAGAAACGCAGCCCCAGGATTTAGAACGATCAATACCTCCAAAGGACTCTTTGGCCATTCTTTCTGATGACAAACCGACTCCAATTCCACCAGTAAAAACCAAACCGGTAACACGCAAGGAACCCCAATCTGCTAAACCAGAAATCCAAGAGGATGTTCCTTCTTCCAGCCAGGGATCACTCTCGCCATCCGATAAACTGAAAGCAGATATCGAGGCTGCTGTACTGCCAAAGTTTAATGAAACGATGGGTGCTTTGCCCGATAGCGTAAGACCTGGCACAGAAGAGTGGGCCCAAGCAGGTTGGGCACTTGAGAAGGCGCTTTCCAATACATTACAAGGTCTCATTCTCTCGCATCTGGACATTCCCATGCAGACCGTTGCCCAAGAATACAACTCATACGTCCAAGGCCTTATTACTCTGAAGTATACTAAAAACTCTCAAGGGCAATATAACGAGCGATGATATACAATTCTTATTGATAGATTACCAAGTGGACGAAATGGATGAACGGTGTTTCATCCTTTTTTCGTATCTTTGCGGATGAATCCGCGAAGCCAGACTGCACCTCAGCATAAAACAAGTTTCCTGTGTTCGGTTTGCGCTGACTTTGCCTTCGAAATGAGTGTCAAACGGACAAATAATGGTGATATATGAAGAGATATTCAATACGAAGCGACTGAAATTAAGAAAAAAGAATTAATTTTGCAAAAAATACGGCTCACAATGAACGTCGTTTGCTAAATTTTTCTTATATTTGCACCGTCGTTCACAAAGAACGGCAGAGATTTTAGAGAAGCGTTTAGCGCTATTCCGTCTGGGAATCTGGACAATTCACAAGACAACTGGAGTAGAACTGACGTCTCGACCTTGTATAGATATGTACTTATATGTAGATATCGGTCAAGGGTGTGAGTCGTTTTTCTATATTCGTTGTCCGGCAGTCCAGAGCCTCCCAGAGAATATGGTGAGAGGCTCACACTTCTTGTGTCATATTGGTAGGATATAATTATAATGTTTTAGGTTATGAAATGTATTCGTTGTAATTCAGAAGTAGCAGAAGGAACAAAGTTCTGTCCGTATTGTGGAAATCCGATGATTTTCCAACAGCAACCCCATCGGGGGCAGTATCAGGCTCAGCAGGGGCAATACCAGCAGTCATATCAGGGGCAGTACCAACCCCAGAAAGGTCAGTATCAGGCTCAACAAGGCCAATACCAGCAGCCCTATCAGGGGCAGTATCAGCAGGGGCAAGGCCAATACCAGCAACTCCAAAAAGATCAGTCTCAGAAGTCCAACATGGGGCCAATCCTAAAAGTGGTTGAATATATTTTCTATTTACTCGGTGTTTTGGATTTTTGTCTTGGCAGATTCTTTGAAATTGATATAACAGGCTTTTGGTGGTCACCACTTTTGTTTACAATTGTTGGTGCAATAATTGGACAGTATGTTAAGAAAAAATATGGAATAACCGACGATGACTAAAAACTATCAAAAAAAAGAAAATTCATATAATATAATATTATTGTTTTACTAAAGCTATAAAGATATGAAATGTGTTAATTGTAATTCCGAAGTAGCAGAAGGAATAAAGTTCTGTCCGTATTGTGGAAGCCCAATGGCGTCCCAACAGCAACCCCGTCAGGGTCAGTATCAGCAACCTCATCAGGGTCAGTATCAACAGTCTTATCAGAGCCAGCATCATTATTCAACAGACAAACCTGATAATAATATGATTTGGGGCATTTTATGCACTGTGTTCTGTTGCATACCATTTGGCGTATATTCAATAATCCTTGCATCAAAGGTGAATAACTTATATAATAGTGGGAATTACGATGAAGCCCAAAAAACGGCAGATGATGCTAAGAAATGGGCAATGATTGGTGCTGCTGTTGGATTGGTAAGCATTATCCTGTATGCATTAACTGTTGCATAATAACATTGAATTTGGGAAAGTTGAGTGGAAAGGCCATAGCATTCACGATTATCTCCGTGTTGTTATCTGTGGCGGTTGTTTTTGTATATTTCAAATACAACCCCACTGAGAGTAGATGGTTCCCGCAATGTTTTATTAAAACGTTGACGGGATGGAGTTGTCCAAGTTGTGGTGTCCAACGAGCTTTCCATTCATTACTTCATGGGAATTGGAGGGAGGCCCTGTCACACAATTATTTCTTTGTTATCAGCATTCCTTATGCCATCCTCATCTGTATGGCCTATGGATTACGGAGAATGAAGAAGGCAGGGCATGTCTCTGACATGTTTGAGCATAGGTCATTAGCCATGATATATGTGTTCAGCTTCTTTGCTTGGTTCATCATGCGTAACATACTTAATATTTGATGGTTTTAAACTCTAAGAAATGAAATGTATTCACTGTAATTCAGAAGTAGCAGACGGAACAAAGTTCTGTCCGTATTGTGGAAGCCCAATGGTTTCCCAACAGCAACCTCAGCAAGGTCAGTACCAACAGTCCTATCAGGGACAGTATCAACAACCCCAGCAAGGTCAGTATCAGGCTCAACAAGGCCAATACCAGCAACCCTATCAGGGGAAGTATCAGCAGGGGCAAGGCCAATACCAGCAACCCCAACAGGGTCAGCATTATCAAGGTCCGTATCAACAATCCTATCAAGGTCAGTATCAGCAGAACCAATACCAACAGCCTTATCAAGGTCAGTATCAGCAATCCTATGGTCAGCAGAAACCACAACTTCCCCATAGGCCGCAGTTGACTTTTATGGAGGCAATTAGTATTGCATCACAAAGATTAGGCGATACAGAAGGACGATCAAGGCGTTCTGAATTCTGGTGGTGGTTCTTGGCTGTAGGCTTAGGCTGTGTGATTTTGTCTTTTATTCCGTATTTAGGAGCACTTTCACCTCTGATTAGTTTAGTTCTATTGTGTTCTGCAACATTAAGGAGGTTGAATGATGTTCCTGCACCTGATTGGTTTGGGAAAGTTTATCTTGGAATATGGGGCGTATCGTCACTACTAAGTGTAATATATTCTCTTGGGGTTGTTTATGATGTAGGTTTCTTTGAGGGATTTATCTATGGTTTTGGAAGAAGTAGTTTCGAGGGATTAATGGGGATAGTGTTAGTATTAAGCCTTGTTCCTGGCATTGCTTTTCTCTATTATGGAACAAGAGACAGTAATCCTGAGATAGACCCGATGCATGGCCCTTCACCCAAATACACTTTATAATAACAAATATGGTATGCCCTAAATACAGGGCATACCGATTAAAAACAACTGGATTAAAATGAATAATAATAGTAGGTGCCCTAATTGTGGTTCAACAGAACTTGTTAATTATGCTGACGGATCCCTAAGATGTAGATACTGTGGTACTATCGTTGGACAGACGAACATGAATTCGTTTGGCTCGATGGCTTCCCGTGGCGTAAACAACATTAGTAACAATCTCTCATCAGGAACAAAGAATAAAACGGTTACCATTCTTCTTGCTATCCTTTTAGGGGACTTCGGTGCTCAATACTTTTATCTTGGAAATTATCTATTGGGAGTTTTATGCCTGATTTTCTGTTGTACGTGGATTCCAGGGATATGGGGTATCATTCATGGGATTATCATTCTCAGCATGAGTGATGAAGAGTTTAATAACAAATATAACCGATAATTATGCCGCAGTATTCCACCCATCATATCTTATCTTCTTTAAGAAACGACAGAGGAGGACAATTCCTGGTTTACAAGTTAGAGGAGATTGATTTCAATAACGGGTCTGTCCTGACTGTCAGTCCAAGTGAGGAAGCGATCTTCGTTAAGAATGGGAATATCGTTCAGGTGTTTCCAAACGGTCGCTATCAATTGGCTACAGAAAACTTTCCTTTTTTAGGTTATCTCCGGAATATACTCAGTGGAGGAATCAGCACGTTTCATTGTTCTGTCTATTTTGTAAACCTTCAACAGAGTACGGAATTGCTTTGGGGCACTTCCATGATGCTGAGAGACCCCCTTCAACATCTCCAGACTAAGGTTTTTGTAAGGGGTGGATATCGGATAAGAGCAGAGAATGGTACAAAACTGTTGTTATCCCTCATGGGAATGGGAGTAAGGTGTGTAGCCTTCTGCGATATCAGGCAATTCTTTGGAACCCAGTTTAATCAGAATATCATTTCCGTATTGTCTGAAACCTTATCTCAGAATAATGAAGAGATATTATCAGCCTGCACCAAATTAGGCCAACTCTCAGATCAAGTGTTTGCTAAACTGGCGGCAATCATTTCGGAATATGGACTCAGACTTGAGAATTTCTCTATTTCAGGCATGGAGATAGCGGAGGATGATCCTAACAGATATATCCTGGAACAAGCATACGCCAAGATGCGTGAGAAAGAGATATTGGCAAAAGACTATCATACCATCAAGAATATAGATGTACAGACAAATGCAAGTAAAAACGAGGGATTCGGGAATCTTGCAGGAGCAGCAATGTTCATGAATTCTGTTCTTAACAAGCAAGACACCTCTGAGCAGCCCGATAGTAGCAATGTACAAAAAGAAGATGGTGGTGGATACGAAAGACTGAAGGAACTGATGTCTATGCAAGAAGCAGGCTTGATTACTGAAGAAGAATACAATGAGTATAAGAAAGCCATACTAAAGCAATTGGTAGGAGGATAAGATATGAGAGCTGTTATATCAAAGATAATAATCCTTTTCTCGGCATTAATTGTTTTCAATTTATGCTTTTTCATTTGTGTGAATTATGAAGGGAACAAACCGACTTGGATATGCTATTTGTTTTTTCATTTAGCATTTCTTTTATCCTTTTTTGGTTATCTCTTCACAACCCATAGAAGGTTTAAGATACTAAACATTCAACTTGCAACAATTTCTATAATCTATCTGGTCGTTACCTTCATCACCTGTACAATATTCCTTTTTAATCCAGAAAGTTCTCAAGAATTGGAATTCTTCGTGTTTCTGATAGAATTGCTATTTTATCTTCTGTCTTTCCATTATTGTTATCTCACAAACAGAAAGGCAGAGAATGGAATAATCAAGGACTTGAAGAATTCTTCCGAACATGATGGTTGGATAAGTGATCTGCAACAATTGGCTAATACTTCTGGTGAAAGAGAAAGAATAAATGTTCTTAATTCTATCATTGACGAGATCAGAAGTAGTCCTTCTTTAAGTAATTCGTCTGTGTATGATATTGATAGGGAAATACATTCTCTTATTTGTTCTTTAAAGGAACAATATAGAGTAATTCATGTTGCAGAGTTGGTTAATTATAAGACTCAGATATGTTTTGCTGTCAGAAAAAGGACAGAATTATTAAAAAAAACTTATTTGAAAATTTAATAGAAAAGACTTTATGAAGTGTAAGTATTGTAATGCAGAAGTAACGGGTGATACGATTATCTGTCCGTATTGTGGCAATCCTATCGAAGTTCAAAAATTGTTAAAGTGTCCTAAGTGTAACACCGAACTTTCCGAAGGGTTTGAATTCTGTCCTAACTGTGGAAACCCTATTGTGGCTTCACAATCTAAAAAATGTGATCAATGTGGAGCAGACCTTGAAGAAGATGGAAAGTTCTGTCCTAATTGTGGGGCCCCAGTGGTAGGCTTACCTGATCCTTTCCAAATGTCAGATAATATACAGCAGTCACAGTCACAAGAAAAGGCGGAAGAAATTAGTAACCCAGTTTTAGAAGAGATACCTGTTTCCGAGCATAATCATGATGATTTGGCAAATACTTTAGAGCCGTACGAGTCGGAAGGTAACTCAAAGAAGTGGTTGTGGATTCTTTGTGTCGTAATATTATTAGCTATATTGGGCGGTGCTTGGTATTTCTTTAACGAGGGCTATTTCGGAAATAAAGCAATGGCTCCAGTAGAAGAAGCAACGGATTCGATAGCAGAAGTGAATGACTCGATTATTGAAGAGGAATATGATATACACTCTGTAGATGGTATAAAAAAACGCCTCTCTGAAATACTAACAAATGCATTGGATATGCAAGATACAGAAGCCATTGAGACATTCTTCTCGAAAGAGTTTCAGCAGCTGTATACAGAGGTTGAAAGATACGACGATGAAAATGCTACAGATGGGCCGGGCTTTTGGAATGGCAACATTTGGGATGGTGGTCAAGATGGCAACCCTAATGGATTCACTATAAATAGTATAAATAGTTCCACAGGGACTGAGGCTTATGCAGATGTGAAGTTTTCATACGACATGAATGAATACCATTCAGCAACTTATCAATCTGTTTCCTTAGTATTTGAGAATGGGAATTGGTATATTGACGATGTTAATGGAAACAAGTCAGGAATGAAAGAATATGTTAGCCAACCTGCAAATGGAACGACCTACAACGGGTCATTCTCAATGGTTGGTCATGTGTCACAAGATAACATTCACATGAATATTGAAATTGACAACACTTCTGTTAAAGGACGTTACTATTATGATTCACGAGGGAGTTCCAATCAAGTTCGATTGGAAGGCGTGATTGATGATAATGGTAATATGAAGTTAACAATGTATGGAAATGATAGAGAAGCGAAAGGATATTTCTCAGGTACATTTGATGGCTCAACATATAGCGGTCAGTTTGTACATAACTCGATAGAAGAAAACCTTCCGTTTAGCGTGTCTGTACAATAGAGTAGAATCAAGATCACGGGACAGTCTTTGATCTTTTTTAAACAGAGATGTGGAAGTCATGGCGGCTTCCACATCTTGTTCATAAATCACTCCATAATTTATTTGTGAAAGCAAGCATTCACTCTTCGCTCGCTAAATCACTCTTTGAGGCTTTGCCTCGAGAAACGCTACGCTCGAAAGGGCCTGTAAGCAAACTTACGCTCATTACTCGCTCAACGCGTTCCCTGACATTGTGACACAACAGGAAGAATCAGAAGAGCCCTGTTATTTCTCCTCATCATCCTTCGGCTGAATGAAGCCGATAGGCTTACGAGTCATTACATCGGCAGGTTTGGCCTGAAGTTCGGCTAATGCCGTACTGATGGCATCGAGCTGGGCGCGGGTACTCTCGTTTATATCGTTCTGATCTGCGAGGATGTCGTTGACCTCGCTATTTCAGACAGCAAACGGTTACATGGTTACAGCTGTAACCATGTAACCGCCCGGAGGGAAATCTCTCAGATTGACAAAATTGTGTTGTGTCATTATATATAAAGATGTAATGAATCCTTATCCCTCTCTTATCCCTCACTTAAATTGTCTTGCAAGGCATCCCGAGAAGGAGATTATCAAGTGGTTGTATGGACGATAATTTATATATTGCAATTATAATATATAATCCATGTTAATATTGTGAAATATGGTGGTATTTGTTAACATAATCGTGGTTTCATTTTAAGAATTCGGTTATCTTTGCAGACGGAATTCAGACAAAAGAATGAAGAAAAGTACGATTTGGATCATAGCGACCATCATGGGACTCTCGTTCGTAGGGCTCCTTTTTCTCCAGATCTCCTATATCGAGGAGATGGTGAAGATGAAGAAGGAGCAGTTCGACGAGTCGGTGAATCGCAGCCTCTACCAGGCCTCCCATAATTTGGAGATGAACGAAACGCTCCGCTATTTGGAGAAAGACGTGAAGCAGACGGAACGTAAGGCCTTCAAGCAGGACTCGGTGACCGTCGACGGTCTGGACGGCACCATCCGCCAGAGTCATCAGTTCTCGGTGGCTGCCGACGACGGTACGGTTTACAGTTCCTTCGAGCTGAAGACCTTTGCCATCAAACCTGCCAACGTTCCCAAGGCCATGATCCTGCGTACAGACAAGAATTCTATCTCCGAGGCCTCGAAGTCGTTGCAGGAGATTGTCCGCAACCGTTACGTCTATCAGAAGGCATTGCTCGACGAGGTGGTCTACAATATCCTCTACACCGCCTCAGACAAACCCTTAAAGGAGCGCATCAACTTCAAGATGCTCGATCGTGACATCAAGGTCGAGCTGATGAACAACGGTATCAACATCCCCTATCATTTCCGGGTGGAGACTGCTGACGGCCGTGAGGTATACCGCTGTCCTGACTATAGTGAGGAAGGTGAGGAGTACACCTATAAGCAGACACTTTTCCGCAACGACCCTTCGCCGAAGATGGGTGTAGTGAAGATACATTTCCCGAATATGAGCTCCTACATCTTTTCCAGTGTGCGGTTCATGATTCCTGCCATCGCCTTCACGGTGGTGCTGCTGATAACCTTTATCTTCACCATCTTCATCATCTTCCGTCAGAAACGTTATACGGAGATCAAGAACGACTTCATCAACAATATGACCCACGAGCTGAAGACACCCATCAGCAGCATCTCACTGGCAGCACAGATGCTCAACGACGAGGCTGTGCCCAAGACGCCCTCGATGCTGAAGCACCTGGGTGGGGTGGTCAACGATGAGTCGAAGCGTCTCCGCTTCCTCGTGGAGAAGGTGTTGCAGATGTCGATGTTCGACAAGCAGAGTGTGTCGTTCAAGAAGAAGGAACTCGACCTCAACGAGCTGTTGGAGAATATCGCCTCGACGTTCTCGTTGCGAGTGGAGCATACGGGAGGTCATATCTTTACGGAAATCGAGGCTGTCGACTCGGCTATCTTCGTTGACGAGGTGCACTTCCAGAATGCCATCACCAACCTGATGGACAACGCTGTGAAGTATCGGAAGCCCGAACAGCCGCTCGACCTCTATATCCGTACCTGGAACGAGAAAGAACGTCTCTTCTTCAGCATCCGCGACACTGGTCTGGGTATCAAGAAGGAGAACGTGAAGAAAATCTTCGACAAGTTCTATCGAGTCCACACCGGTAATGTCCACGACGTGAAGGGCTTTGGTCTCGGCCTGGCCTATGTCAAGAAGATCATCAACCTCCATGAGGGTGACATCAAGTGTGAGAGTGAACTCGGAAAGGGAACAACTTTCACCGTCTCATTGCCGGTATTAAAGGAAACAACATAATATTAACAATTTAAATCATAGGAATTATGGATGACAAAATGAAAATCTTGCTTTGCGAGGATGACGAGAACCTCGGAATGCTGCTCCGCGAGTATTTACAGGCCAAAGGTTATGTGGCAGAACTCTGTGCCGACGGCGAGGCAGGCTTCAAGGCCTTCCTCAAGACCAAGTTCGATATCTGCGTGCTCGATGTGATGATGCCTAAGAAGGACGGCTTCACATTGGCTCAGGAGATCCGTGCAGCCAGTCCAGAAGTGCCCATCATCTTCCTGACCGCCAAAACCCTGAAGGACGATATCCTCGAAGGCTTTAAGATTGGTGCCGACGATTATATCACCAAGCCTTTCTCCATGGAAGAACTCGTGCTGCGTATCGAGGCCATCATGCGCCGTACCAAAGGAAAGAAGTCTAAGGAGTCGACCGTCTACCACATTGGTCATTTCACCTTCGACACCCAGAAGCAACTGCTCAGCATCGGCGATAAGCAGACAAAGCTCACCACGAAGGAGAATGAGCTGCTGGCCTTGCTCTGCTCTCATTCCAATGAGATCCTGCAGCGTGATTTCGCTCTGAAGACCATCTGGATTGACGACAACTACTTCAATGCCCGTTCCATGGACGTCTATATCACCAAGCTGCGCAAGCATCTGAAGGCTGATGATCAGATTGAGATCATCAACATTCATGGCAAGGGATACAAACTCATTACTCCCGAGGAAGAGTAAGGCAAGTTGAGAGTTGAGAATTGAGAGTTATGATGACTCTGAGGCAATATGGAGGGTTGGCGCTGGTAATAGCTGGCGCCCTCCTTTTGATTGTCAGCAAGATCGTGGGTTGGACGTCATCCAACCTGGTACTGCTTACAGGTCTGGTTCTCATCATTTTAGGAATCATTCTGCACGTAAAATCCATAAAATCTGCCGAAAAGTACTAAAGAATGTTAAGGTTTAGGTTAATTGTCAATTGTCAATTATCAATTATCAATTAATCTTAGTACCTTTGCACCCGCTTTTCGAAGCACATTATTAATTTTATATTCATTATTAAAAGTATGAATCAATACGAAACCGTTTTCATTTTAACTCCCGTTTTGTCTGATGACCAGATGAAGGAAACGGCCGCAAAATTCAAGAAGGTCCTCACCGATCAGGGTGCAGAGATCGTCAACGAAGAGGCCTGGGGATTGAAGAAGATGGCTTATGCTATTCAGAAGAAGTCTACAGGTTTCTACTGCCTCGTAGAGTTCAAGGCTGAGCCAGAAGTGATCAAGACATTGGAGACCGCTTTCCGTCGTGACGAGAAAGTGATTCGTTTCCAGACAGTTAAACTCGACAAGTATGCTGTGGAGTACGCTGAGAAGCGTCGCAACAAGCTTGGCGCAAAAACAGAGGAGGCTTAAATTATGGCAGAGCAAAGTGAAATCCGTTATCTGAACGCTCCCTCTATCGACACGAAGAGGAAGAAGTACTGCCGTTTCAAGAAGAGCGGTATCAAGTACATCGACTACAAGGATCCCGAGTTCCTGAAGAAGTTCCTCAACGAGCAGGGTAAGATTCTTCCCCGCCGCATCACCGGAACGTCTCTGAAGTATCAGCGTCGCGTGGCTCAGGCCGTGAAGCGTGCCCGCCAGATTGCGCTGCTGCCTTATGTAACTGACATGATGAAGTAATTAAGGAGGACGCAAGATTATGGAAATTATACTGAAAGAAGATATTATCGGTCTGGGATTCAAGAACGATATCGTGAACGTGAAGTCTGGCTATGGCCGCAATTACCTCATCCCTCAGGGAAAGGGTGTGATTGCCAGTCCTTCAGCTAAGAAGATCCTCGCAGAGAACCTGAAGCAGCAGGCTCATAAAATTGCTGCCCAGAAGGCTGCCGCCGAGGAGAAGGCTGCCCAGCTTGAGGGCGTGGCTCTGGAGATCGCCGCAAAGGTGAGCGCTACAGGTCAGCTCTATGGTTCTGTTGGTGCCGCTCAGGTAGCTGACGAGCTCATTAAGCTTGGCAAGGATGTTGATCGTAAGATCATCACCATGAAGGATGCCAAGAAACTGGGTGAGTATGAGGCTCTCGTACATTTCCACAAGGAGGTGACGGTGACTATCCCCGTGACCGTTGTGGCTGAGAATGCTGCTGAGCTGAAGGCTGCTGCCGATGCTGAGGCTGCCATCAAGGCTGCTGCAGAGGCACGTACCGCTGCTGCCAAGGCTGCTGCTGAAGCTGCCGACGAGGCTGAAGAGGCCGAGGTTGAGGCTCCTGAGGCTGTCGCAGAGGAGGAAGCTCCCGCCGAGGCATAACCCCATGCAAATTTTTAAATCAAACAATTAATAATTAATCACTGCTGTAAGGCATCATTATTTATTATTACAACAGCGTCCCGAGGGCATCGACTCTCGGGATTTTTTATGTTGTATTCAAAGGTATAGGTGTCTATAAAAGCAACTGGATTACAGAAAGAAATACGCCCAGACACCGCAATGGTTGCCTGGGCGTACATGCTATGGCTTAGTGATGATCTCAAAACCAAAGCATTTACCAACGAATAATCATTATTGCTGACTGA
>Ga0247608_10004781_pt1 | contig 14958 bp, 14 predicted proteins | sample 176DNAGHGlowgp2_FD_193490 | JGI IMG/M metagenome (GOLD analysis project Ga0247608, IMG submission 193490) | Sheep rumen microbial communities from Palmerston North, Manawatu-Wanganui, New Zealand - 1766 DNA GHGlow gp2 | ecosystem: Host-associated > Mammals > Digestive system > Stomach > Rumen ...
GATGCCGTAGTAGGTGAGGTCCTGGGCGATCAACATCAGCTCCTTAACCCCTTGGTCGGCAAGCCGTTGCGCCTCATCCACCAATAGCGGAATCGGTTTGGAGACCTGCCGGTCGCGGATGAGCGGGATGGAGCAGTAGGAGCATTGGTGGTCACAGCCCTCGGAGATTTTAAGGTAGGCATAGTGACGCGGGGTCGAAAGCATACGGTCCGCCGTGTTAAGCAGCTGGAAATCGGGGGATTCCAACAGCTTCGGGAGTTCCGCGAAGGTGAAGAAACCATCCACCTCGGGCAATGCCTCCTGCAACTCTGCCATATTGCGTTGCACGAGGCATCCCACCACGTACAACTTCTTGATTTGACGGCGTTTCTTGCGCTCGATTTGTTGCAGGATTTCATTCACGGACTCCTCCCGCGCATCGTGGATGAAGCTGCACGTGTTGATAATCACAACGTCGGACTTCTGCGCACTTTCGTAGTAGAGCTCGTGGCCGTTGTGATGCAGCTGCGCGGCCATGACTTCCGAATCGACAATGTTCTTGGAACAGCCTAAGGTGATGATATTGATGGTCATATATTCAAATTAGCCTGCAAAAATAAAAAAAGCCCCTACATGAGGGGCTTTAAAAGTTCTCTGCGCAAAATTATTTTTGGACGCACTCGACCTTTTGAGTGATGCCCATAGTGGTCGTTTCAGTGTTCATATCGGAACATTTACCATTCTTGATGGTCACCTCAGTGGTGGAAGTCGGCAAACCAGGGGTCGTGGTTGTGCATTCACAGGTTTTGCTGCAAGAGGTTGCAATACCAGCCAGCATTAAAGCTGCGCCAAAAATAGCCATTACTTTCTTCATTTCTTTCTGAATTTTAAGGTTAATAATAATTGGGTTATAAACGGCGGCAAAAATACATTTTTTTCTGGAACATGACGTTTTAATCTTTTTTTTTGTCAACAGTCTAACGTTCGTACAAAAATTGATTTGTAGTAAATGCCGAATGCCTATCGTCTTTTTTTGTATCTTTGCCGCCTGAAAATTGTATCACCAAAAAATTATAAGAAAATGAAAAAGATTATTCCGATTCTGTTGGTGGCTGTCCTCGCACTGACTGGCTGCCAGAACAAAAATCAGTATGCCGGCACTTACACTGGCAATTTCACCTTCTTCAAGTTCAACACCACGGACATCTCGCAAGGCGCTACAAGCTCCGACAACAAGCAGGGCAAGATGCAGTTCCTCACCAACCCGCTGACAAACGGCTTGTTCCTCTACAGCGTCATCCCGCTCAACGCCGTCACGCCTGAGCATTATGTTTCCAACAGTGGCCTTTTGGACTATCTTGATGTGCTGCTTAGTAGCATTGGTTATCAAAACAACATTTACAATGCTGCTACCGAGCAGATTAAGAATATTGGCATTACTGTTGACTTCTCCGGAAATACGGTTCATGCCGAGTTGCAATATGAAATAGAAATTTTGGGTACAATCAACACCCGTATCACCATCGTCAAGTTTGACGGCACCCGGTAATCAACCGTTATCCTTATGATGAAAAAGTGGACTCTTGGGCTATATTTCCTCTTGGGATGGGCGTTCTGCCAAGCTCAGGACTCCACTTTTTTGCAATCCGATGACTACAAAATATTCTATTACCCCAATGGCGTGAAATCGAGCGAGGGCCGCATCATCGACGGCAAACCCGACGGCTGGTGGAAATCCTACAATGAGAAGGGCATCCTCGTTTCCGAGGGCAACCGCAAGAATTTCCTCCTCGACAGTCTCTGGACATTCTACAACGACGACGCCACCGTGCGTATGAAAGTGCATTACAAGGAAGACAAAAAAGACGGTGAACAAACTGTCTATCAGAAAGATGAATATACGGTAACCCACTGGCGACAGGACACGATTGTCGGCAGTGTGAACACTTATACCACCGACCATATCTGGCGGAAAACCGTGCCCTACCTCAACGGGCTGCCGCACGGGTTGGCCAAGGAGTTCAACGACACGGGCTTGGTGGTGGCCGTGACCAAGTACTACCGAGGGGTCCGTAGCCGCCGCGAGGTCGTGAACCGCACCGACAAATTCGGCCTCAAGCAGGGCAGCTGGAAATACTTCTGGGATAACGGCAACCTGCGCGTCGAGGCACAATACCTCAACGGCAAGAAACACGGATTCTTCAAATATTATGACGAGAACGGCGATTTCCTCTATGTGGAGAAGTACGAAAACGACCAGCTGGTGAAGGATGCCAAGGAGACGAAGGAGCTGGAGCGGCGCCGCACCTACCATCCGAACGGGCAGGTGGCCATCGCCGCCACCTACTATAACGGCCGCCCCGACGGCATCCGCCGCGACTTCGACTCCACCGGCAAAATCACCAACGGATACCTCTTCGAGGACGGCTGGCTCCGCTACGAAGGCATCACCGACCTGAACGGACTTCGGCAGGGCTTATGGAAAGAGTACTACCCCACCGGCGAACTGCGTTCGAAAGGCAAATACAAGAACTCCAAACCCATCGGGGAATGGAACTTCTACTTCACCGACAAAACAGTCGAAATTACAGGTAGTTATAACAACAAAGGACAAAAAATCGGCGAGTGGCTCTGGTTCTACCCAAGCGGCGACACCATGACCGTGGCCAACTACGAGGACGGCGACTTGGAGGGCCGCTACATCGATTACGACGAAGAAGGGAATGCCCTGACAACCGGTCAGTACGAAGCCGGCTACGAAGAGGGCGTCTGGATGTACAGAAACGGAACCTCCTACGAAACAGGGCGTTATAGCGGAGGACTACGCGACGGGGTGTGGAAATCCTGGTTCGAGCCCGGCAAATTGGCCTCCGAAATCCAGTACACCGACGATATGATGGACGGGAAATACGTGCTCTATTGGGAAAACGGCAATATCCGCCTAACCGGCAAGTACGAAAACGGTCTCCAAGAGGGCATTTGGCAACTCTACGACGAGGAGGGAATCCTCTCCGTCACCACCCTTTTCCAAGGAGGAAAAGAACTGAAATGGAATGACTACACAATAAAATAGCTAAACTGACGTTTACCATATTTTGTTTTTGACTTTATTTTTGAGATATGCGATTTAAAATACTGATTATAACCTTATTATGTGGATTGATGGGAAACTTGGTCGCGCAGACGGACTCGCCTGTGACGCCCGACTCCGCTTCCATCGCCGCCGAAAACGCCGCTCAAGAGAGCTTGGAGATTTTCACCCGTAACGAGATTCGCCTGATGGACTCGCTGCTGAACGTCTGGTACGTGAAGCGCGACCTCGCCTCCCAAAACTCCGTCCTTTCCAAACTCACAGATGACACAACCAAGTATGACAATAACGACTCTTTGATTTACAAACGTTTAAGCGCAATCGAGACCCCTATTGAAGTGGCCTACAACGACAAAGTGAAACGTTTCATCGAGCTCTATTCTGTACAACGTCAACGCAGCTCCTCCGTAATCTTAGGACTGGCACAGTATTATTACCCGTGGATGAAGGCCATCTTCGACAAATACGACCTGCCTGAGGAATTGGTCTATATCACCATTATCGAGTCCGCGCTCAACCCAACAGCCGTCTCCCCCGCCGGTGCGACAGGCATTTGGCAGTTCATGTACGGCACGGGCAAACTCTACGGACTGGAGGTCACTTCGTATGTCGATGACCGTCGCGACCCCTACAAGGCTACGGAAGCCGCCGCCCGTCATTTCCGCGACCTCTACAACATCTTCGGTGACTGGGGATTGGCCATCTCCGCTTATAACTGCGGCGCGGGCAATGTGCGCAAGGCCATCCAACGCTCCGGCGGCAAGACCGACTTCTGGAGTGTGTGTCACTACCTCCCCCGCGAAACCCAGAACTACTTCCCTGCCTTCATCGGTGCGATGTATATGATGACCTACCACAACCTCTACGGCATCCAGCCTGCACAGATTTCCATCCCGTCGGATGTGGATACCATCATGATTCACAAGGAGACCCATTTTATGCAGATTGCCAACGTGCTGGATGTCAGCTATGACGAAATCAAATCCCTCAACCCGCAGTACAAAAAGGACATCGTCCCGGCATTCAACCAGCCGATGCCCGTGCGGTTACGCTCAAACGATATCCTGCACTACATCGCCCTGGCCGACTCCATTCCGAACTACAACTACGACACCTACTTCAACCCGACCAAGAACTTGAACGAAATCGCGGCCAACGGCACTGTGACTGATGACGGTATGATGATCGTGCAGAAAACGCCGAACAAATACCACACCGTGAGAAAAGGCGAAACGCTAGGCAGAATTGCCTCCAAATACGGAACCACGGTCAGCAAAATCAAGTCCCTGAACCATTTGCGCAGCACCAGCCTGCGCGTGGGGCAACGACTGCTGGTCAAGAAAGGCACCACAGTGACCGTTCCCAACCCGAACGCGAAACCCGCCACCCAGGACACCACCAAGGTCATCGCCGACAATAACGCGAAGGATTCCACCTCTACGACGAGCGACACCATCGGAGGTTCTGTCCCCGCCAAACCGCAACCCGAAATCAAGCCCGTGAAACACCAGATGAGCTATACCTCGTACACGATCCAACGCGGCGACACGCTCTCGTCCATCGCCCGCCGCTACGGCACCACCGCGGACTATCTCGCTGACTACAACAAGTTGGCGAACAAGGACGCCCTCCAAGTCGGCCAAAAACTGAAGATCCCGAAAAAATAGTTTTTCGAATAGGAATCGTTTCACCGAAGGTAAAGACGTCTCACAACGTCTCTCTACCGAGAAACATGAAAAATTATGGGTGTCGTCATCAAACAGAGCATCAAAGGCACGATTGTCAACTACGTGGGAATAGCCATTGGCTTTCTCACCACGTTTTTCATCGTCACTAAATATCTGACACAAGAGGAGATCGGCCTCAACCGCGTGCTCATCGACGCCGGCATCCTGTTCGCCAGCTTCGCCCAACTCGGCACCAGCTCCTCCATCATCCGTTTCTTCCCCTATTTCAAAGACGAGAACGAGAAACACCATGGCTTTTTCTTCTGGACATTGATCGTCCCCATTGTCGGGCTCCTCCTCTTCTTCGTCGTAGCCAAATGCTTGGAAGGCACCATCATCCAAACTTTTTCGAAAAACTCGGAACTCTTCGTCAACTACTACCGGTTCGTCTTCCCCCTTTCGGTGTTCATGCTCTACCAGACAGTATTCGAGGCCAACGCCAACGTGCTGATGCGTATCGTGGTTCCGAAATTCGTGCGCGAGGTGGGCGTGCGTGTCGGACTGCTACTGACCTACCTGTTATATGGCTATTGGAATGTCATCGACCTGGACGGTTTGGTCATCGGGATCTGCATCACCTACTTTGTCGCCGCCCTCATTGACTTTTTCTACCTACTCACGTTGGGGAAAATCTCGTTCAAGCCAGACCTTAAGGTTCTTACAAAACCCCTGCTGAAGGATTTCGGTTTCTACACGCTCTTCATGCTGTTGAACGCCGTCACCGCGAATGTGATGCCACTGCTGAACACCTTTTTCGTCAGCGCGGGCATGGGACTCGCGTTCACAGGCATCTACGCCATCGCCAACTACATCGCCACGGTGGTGGAGATTCCGAACCGGTCGTTGAATGCCATTGTACAGCCGGAAATCTCTGAATCCATTAAGAACAACGACATTCAGCGAGCCGAAACGCTTTGTAAGTCCGTATCTTTGCATCTGATGCTCTCCAGTGCGCTCATCTTCTTCTTCATCTGGATCAACCTTGACGCACTGTTTCTGCTGCTGCCCAACGGCGAAATGTATGAGGCAGGCAAGAGCGTGGTGTTAATCCTCGGTTTCGCAAAATTCTTCAATTCCACGTTGTTTGTCGGCTCCAGCGCCCTCAACTACTCCAAATACTACTATTGGTCGCTGGTGTTCACGATTATGCTAACCGTGACGGCTGTTTTGCTTAACGTGCTGCTGATTCCACGCTTCGGCATGGATGGTGCCGCGATGTCGCACCTTCTCTCCTACCTAACCTTCTACCTTTGTCTGCTGCTCATCGTACGTATAAAGATGGATATCAACATCTTGTCTATGGCGCAACTCAAGGTTCTCGCCCTCATCTTAGGTCTGCTGGTGCTGAACTTCGGCTGGGTGAAAGGTATCGCCCCGCTGTTTATGAAGCTGCCGTTCTCCGTAAAAGCCAATGCTATAGTGGATGCTGTCGTGAAGAGCACGGTCTTAATGGTCGCCTCCGTCGGGATATGCTACTTCTGGAACATCTCCGACGAGGTGAACCGATTAGTGCGAAAGATGCTGCGAATCAAGGAGTAAGAACAATTGGGCGGCTCCGCTGAAGTTAAGCAAGAACGCCTTTTGCACGATGCCTACACTTCGAATCGCAACCGTTCCCCACGAAATTCTTCGTTAAACTGACCGTTTTCGTACACTAAGTTCCCATTGACAAACGTATGGGTGACTTTCGTATGCGTGGCTACCCCGTCGTATGGAGTCCAACCGCATTTGTAATGGACTTTCTCGTTGGAAATCAGCTCGTTCGCATCCGTATCCACGATAGCCAAATCGGCAAAGAAACCTTCCCGAATGAAGCCTCGACGGTCGATGCGGTACAGCGTGGCGGGATTATGGCACATCAGCGTGACTAAATCCTCCAAAGTCAGCCCGTTACGTTTGAAATTGTCGGCCATAAGCGCGAAGTTGTGCTGGATGGACGGGAATCCGGACTTAGCGGTAAAGTAGCTGTCGGTGAACTTCTCTTCCCGCTGATGGGGGGCGTGGTCAGAGCCTATCGTGCTGATGTAGCCGTCTTTGACCCCATTCCAAATCGCGAGTTTGTCTTGCAACGACTTAATGGCCGGATTGCATTTGATGGCAAAGCCGAACCGCGCGTAGTCACGGTCATCAAACAGCAGGTAGTGAGGACAGGTCTCTGCGGTTATCTTCCTGTCAACCAACGGGATGGTGGAATCAAATAGCAACAGTTCTGAACGGGTGGAGATGTGCATGACGTGCAACCGCGCGCCTGTTTTCTTCGCCAACATCACCGCCTTCTCTGTGGAACGGTAGCAGGCCTCTTCCGTGCGCACAAGCGGGTGGATGCTCGCATCCGGGACTATTTCATGATGTTCGGCTAACTCTTTATAATGCTGCGTGTTCCGTTTGATGATTTCCTCGTCCTCACAATGCGCGGCAATCAAGCACGGCGACTCGCGGAAAAGAGTCTCCAAAACGGAGTCCTTATCCACCAGCATATTGCCGGTGCTGGAGCCCATAAACAGTTTCACGCCGCATACCGTGGCAGGGTCGGTCTTCACAATCTCGTCCAGATTGTCGTTCGTCGCGCCGATGTAGAACGAGTAGTTGGCCAACGATTTCTCGGCGGCAAGGTCGAACTTATCCTGCAGCAACGCTTGCGTGGTGGTCTGCGGCACCGTGTTGGGCATCTCCATAAAGGAGGTGACGCCGCCCGCCACCGCCGCCCGGCTCTCACTGCCAATGTCAGCCTTGGCAGTCATTCCCGGTTCCCGGAAATGCACATGCTCGTCAATGACCCCGGGAATCACGTATTTGCCCCGCGCATCAATAATCTGCGCATTGCCCGCATCAAAAGGTTCAGCATCGCGGACAATTTTGGCAATGATACCATCTTTAATATAAAGGTGAGCCGGAAAGGACTCACCTTCGTTCACTATCGTTGCATTTTTGATATAATAGTTCATTTGTAACTTGTGATTAGTGAATTGTGATTAGAATCGTCCGCCGGCGCCGCCACCACCGAAGCCGCCACCGCCGCCGAAACCGCCGAAGCCTCCGCCTCCAAAGCCGCCACCACCGCCGAAGCTGCCTCCACCGAAGCCACCGCCAAAGTCGGACCAGTTGCCGCCGTAGTGGGTGGGCGGGAAGAAGGTACCTCCGTCGTAGTGACTGCCGCCACTAAAACTGTTGGGATGCTTTTTGGAGAAATAGATGACGACCACCACTATAATGATGATGAAGAAGAGGCCGAGGAGCACTTCCGCCACGGATCCTGAATCGTCGTACAACCGCTCCACGCTGATTTCGCCCGCCGCCAACGGCAGGATATACGCCAACGCGGAGTCGATGGCCGCATTGTAGTCCCCTTCACGCAGGGCGGGCATCATTTTCGTCTCGATGATGCGTTTCGCTATGGCATCTGGGATGGCAGCCTCAAGGTCGTACCCCACCGCAATATAGACTTCGCCGGAGGTCTCGTTACGGGGCTTCAGCAACAACACCACGCCGTTGCGTTTGTCATCGGTGGAACGGACACCCCACTGCTCACCAATCTCGTAGGCGAATTCTGCGGCGGTATAGTAGCCCAAATCATTGACTGTCACCACACAAATAACGTTGGTGGTGCTGTCGTTGAAGGCCACGAGCCGGTTCTCTTTCTCCTGAATCTGGTCGGAAGTGAGGATGCCGGCAAGGTCGTTGACCAGGCGCGGCGGATTAGGGGCAGGAGGAATCCCGTCCGTATTCTTCGCCGCGCCGGACCATACGGCTGCAATGACAATCAGTATGGTTATCAGACGTTTCAACGCTGCAACAATCACGGATTAGTTGAAGTTGAACTCCACATCCGGGGCTTTGTCAGCACCCTCAGTCGCCTTAAAGTAGCCTTTCTTGTCGAAGTTGAACATACCCGCGATGATGTTGTTCGGGAACCTGCGGATGTAGCTGTTATAGTCGTTCACCGTCTCGTTGAACTTGCCGCGCTCCACAGCGATACGGTTCTCCGTACCCTCCAACTGAGCCTGCAACTCCAAGAAATTCTGGTTGGCTTTTAGTTCGGGATAGCGCTCCACGACGACCATCAAGCGGCTCAAGGCGGAACTCAGTTGATCCTGGGCGGCTTGGAACTTGGCGATGGACTCCTCTGTGAGGTTGCTCGGATCCACTTGCACGGAAGTGGCTTTGGAACGAGCCTCAATGACGGCCTCCAAAGTGCCCTTCTCATAATCAGCGGCACCCTGAACAGTCTTCACCAAGTTGGGGATCAGATCCATACGACGTTGGTAGGCGTTCTCCACATCGGCCCAAGCCTTGGAGCAGCCTTCGTCTTTCTGCACCATCTTGTTGTACGGTGAAACTAACATAGCACCCAAAACGATAAGGACGCCCACAATAATCAGAACGGTTTTTAATACTTTACCCATTTGTTTAAGATTTTAATGTAAATATTCTATTGATTTTCCTATTTGGTGATATATAATGTCTGCCGCCCCTGCATTTTCCGCCACATATCGCTGGCAAATATCACAGGTTTGGGTATAATATTCATTGTTTTGCTCAAATTTCGTCATGGTTTCTTTCATTTCATCGGCGGAATTGACCGAAAAGGCCCCTTTCCGTTCCACCAAGGTCACCGCCTCGTTGAAATGGTCGTAATGCGGACCGAAGAAGAGCGGCTTGCCATACACCGCCGCTTCCAGGATGTTGTGCAGTCCCGTTTTGAACGCCCCGCCGATGTAGGAGACATGGCTGTACTGGTACAGTCGGCTCAAAATGCCGATGGTGTCAATGAGAAGTACTTGACAATCGGGCAACTGTTCCTCTTTCATAGAGGAATACAGGGCGGTCTTATATGCGCGGAACGTCTCTTTCACCTCTTCGCTTCTGCTGATTTCGTGGGGTGCAACAACCAGTTTATAATCAGGGAAATCTTGCAATAACTGTGCCAGCAGCTGCTCGTCAGGTCCCCAAGTACTGCCAGCCACAATAATTTTCCGACCTTGGCGGAAGGTCTCCATAAACGGGAAAGGCTGCACTTTCGAGGCGATGGCACTCACGCGGTCGAAACGGGTATCTCCGCAAACGGTAACCTGTTTTATGTCAATGCTTTCCAGAAGCTGCTTCGATTTTTCCGTCTGTACGAAGAAATGCGTGGCAGCCTGCAATTGTGTAGCAAACCATCGCCCATAAGGCTTGAAAAAGTGCTGGCTTTCACGGAAAATAGCGCTGATGTAGTAAAAAGGTATGGACTTTTGATGCAATTGGTCCATATAATTGTACCAAAACTCGTATTTCACGAACACGGCCGCTCGGGGCTGCACAATGTCGAGAAACTTTCTTGCGTTGCGAGGCAGATCCAACGGCAAATAGAAATTGTAGTCAGCAAGCGGTTTTTTTATGGCCTGCGCATAGCCTGACGGTGAAAAGAAAGTCGTAAGTATCTTAGTTTCAGGCTGCTCCTGCTTAATCTTCTCGATGAGCGGTTTGGCCTGCTCGTATTCTCCCAGGGAAGCGCAATGCACCCACACGGAAGACTGCTTTCCGGCAAAGGTTTGTTCCAGCTCGGAAAGCAAGTCCTTACGGCCACGCACCCACAACCGCGCCTTCTCGTTGAACAGCGCGGCAATACGGATACCCAACCCGTAAAACCAAATCCCTATTGTGTATAGCACTCGCATTCCTTTGATTTGTGACTTGTGATTTGTGATTGGTGACTTGTGACTTGTGATTTGTGATTTGTGATTTGGGGAAAATATACTATGTAGGTCATACGTCATAAGTCATAAGTCATAGGTCATAAGTCTATCGATAATAAAACGTAGTCGTTGTTTTTTGTTCGTACAGCGGGATGTTCCAGCCGACGCGGAAACCGATAAGACCGCTGAATTGGGCTTTCATATCGTCGGTGGGACCTTCGAAGAAGATGTAGTTGCGGTTCGGCTTGGTCCACATCTCGTGGAACTCCAACCCGACGGTAAAGTTCAGCATTCGGTTTTTCCGCACGAAATGGTAACCCACGAACTGGTTGAGGACAAATCCCCCGCAACGCCGGTCGTAACCCTTGACGTAGTCGCCGTCGAGCTGCGGATACTGGTGGCTGAAGTCGTCAAGGCGCAGACGGTGGCTGAAGTAACCGGCCCCGATACGCAACCAGACACCCGAGTTCTTCCAACGATCGACGGGAATGATCTTGCCAAACTCGGCCTGGACGGTCCAGTAACGGCCTTCCGCCTGGATGCCGCCGCGTGACACCAACCCGTTGCCGTCAATGATAATGCCATTGTCATTGGCCAGGGTGCCGTTGAAGAATTCCGGGTCACGCATTTTGGCGTTGAACATATAGTCAACGTGGAACCCGACGGTCCAGTTGTTCCTCGACTTGAAGGTGAATCCCGGTCCCACGGCGAAGTTGTTCTTGTACATCGTGCGCAGGGCACCTACGGGAATGTGGTACGACATGTGCGCATCCAGCCAGATCATCGGCGCGGCAGTGTCCACGTAGTCCTTGCTGGAAAAATCAGTCTGGTAAACGGGCTTAGTCTTTTGGGCCACTGCCTGTTGCGGCAAAGCGAGCAGGGCGACTGCCGTTAGAGCAAAAAACAGAAAAAGATGCAGCAGACGACTGCCTGCTACATCTTTTCTGATATACGATAAACGTTTCATAATCATTGTTAAGGGTTTACGGTCCAAAGGTTCCGGGTCCCAAAGGCCAAATTAGTTCGTGCGGCCGGGATAGACCTTGAGGGCTTCGCGGAGGCACTCGACGGCCTTCTCAAGGTCGGAGACGTTGAGGCAGTAGCTGATACGGACAGCATTCAATCCTTTCTCGCGGCTTCCTTCGGAGAAGAAGCCCGTGGCAGGAGCGAACATCACCGTGGCGCCGTTATAGCTGAATTCCTGAAGCATCCAGCGGCAGAACTTGTCGGAATCGTCGATCGGGAGGCGTGCGACACAGTAGAAAGCACCCTTCGGCATCGGCACGAAGCAACCGGGAATGGAGTTCACACCGTTCACGATGGTGTTCCTGCGGGCCTCGTATTCGGCCACCACATTGTCGAAGTACTCCTTCGGGGTGTCGACGGCCACCTCGCCGAGAATCTGACCATACAACGGAGGGCTCAGACGGGCCTGGGCGAATTTCAGTGCTGTGGCATAGACCTCCTTATTGTGCGTGATGAGTGCGCCAACACGGATGCCGCATGCACTGTAACGTTTTGACACAGAGTCCAAAAGAACAACATTTTGTGCGACATCGGTGAGTTGCATCACAGAAAAGTGTTGGGCGCCGTCGTAGCAGAATTCACGATAGACCTCGTCAGCAAAGAGGAAGAGGTCGTGTTTCTTCGCGATCTCGCCGAGCTTCAGGATCTCCTCTTTGGAGTAAAGGTAGCCTGTGGGGTTGTTGGGGTTGCAAATCATGATGGCCTTCGTCTTCGGCGTGATCATCTTCTCGAACTCTTCAATAGGCGGGAGCGCGAAGCCGTCCTCGATGGAGGAGATGATGGGTTTCACGACCACGCCGCTCATGTTTGCAAAGCCGTTGTAGTTTGCGTAGTAAGGTTCGGGGATAATGACTTCGTCGCCGGGATCCAGACAGGCGTTGAAGGCGAAGAGTATGCCCTCGCTACCGCCCACGGTGACCAGGATCTCGTCAACATTCACCTCAATGCCGACAGAATGGTAATATTCCACCAATTTTCTCCTGTAGCTGATATTACCTGCCGAATGGCTGTATGCAATCACGGGGATGTCTATATGTTTCGCGGCATCGCGCATCGCCTTAGGGCTTTCAATATCGGGTTGACCGATGTTCAAGTGATACACGTGGATGCCACGTTCTTTTGCAGCATCTGAATAAGGCACCAATTTACGGATTGGGGATGCTGGCATGTTTTGTCCTTTTTGAGAAATTTTCGGCATAATCTTTTATATTAATGTTTTGATAATCAGAATAATATATTTATTACTTGACCTTGCAAAGATATAAAATCTTTACAAAAGAACACGCTATTAATTACCTCCGAGATAAAGTTCCACCAAACCTTCGGGGGTGGAGACATGCAGAATCCTGTTTTCGCGGTCAACGTCGGTAACGAACTGCTGGGAGGCGGGGATGAGGATTTCCGTGCCGTCGCGATCAACCTGCATGAGCGGGTTGTTGGCCAGTTCGAGAAAATCCTTGCAGATGCCGATCTCGCCCAACTTCCCGTCCACCACTTTGAAGCCGATGACTTCGTGAAAATAGAAACGGTTGCCGGTAAGTTTCGGCAGGGAGGAGAGGGGCAGGTAGAGGTCGGTCTGTGCAAATTCGCGCACATTGTCGATACCGACTTCCTGCAGCTTGACGATGAACTGGTTGTTGCCCTTATATTGCAGTTTCTCAATCATATAGGGCAGCATTTCGCCGTCTGTCTCAATAAAAACGGCCTGGAGGTCGAGATAGCGTTCGCAGTCATCGACATCAAAAAAGGCACACAACTCGCCTTTCAGACCGAAAGGTTTCGTTAGTGTGCCTAAGTAGTAGAAGTTTTTGTCTGCCATTATGGAGGCGGAAAAAACTATTCGGCAGCCGGTTGTTCGGCTTCGGCGGCGGGAGCCTCTTCAGCAGCGGCCTCAGCGGCAGCGGCTTCAGCAGCTTCCTGGGCGGCCTTGGCCTGAGCGGCGGCGATTTCAGCAGCCTTGGCGGCCACTTTCGCGGAGATAGCCTCGCGGACTTTCGTCTCGGCGGCAAGGCGCTCTTTCACGACTTTGCGTTTGGCCTCGCGCTCGGCGTTCTCGACGTCTTTCAGCTTGGAGTTCTTCTCCTGCTTCCAGGCTTCGAACTTGCGCTGGGCTTCGTTCTCGCTGAACGCGCCCTTGGCGACACCGCCTTTGAGGTGTTTCATCAAATAGACACCTTCGCGCTTGAGAATCGCACGGGCTGTGTCAGAAGGAGTGGCGCCCACCTCTAACCAATACAGCGCTCTGTCGAAATTGATGTTGAGAGTTGCGGGATTGGTCAAGGGGTTGTAGGTACCCAGATCCTCGATGAATCGTCCGTCACGGGGTGCTCGACCATCCGCAATTACAAGGTGGTAGAAGGGTTGGTTCTTCTTACCGCGTCTTTGTAATCTGATTCTTGTTGCCATAATACATTAATTTTTAGGGGTTAAAAAAATCGGCGGCAAAAATACACTTTTTTGGCATACAATCCGTTGCCGGAAAATTTTATCTTTTTCCGCCCCTACGTGCACAACACATACAGGTCGTCACGCTGGTTGATGCACAAAACCGGCATCGCTGTCTTGCCGATGATTTTGCGCTCACGGGGACCCGTCAGCACGTCGGCGAGCGTGTAGTAACGCGTCATCATGATGACCAAGGCACCAGACTCGTGGGTGTCCGTCAAGGCGTATGCATCCAAATGGCTTTGCGATGGCACTTGGTACTTATCGTATGATATCTCCAGATTGGCGTATAGCTTCTCCACGAAATCCACATTGTCACGCACTAACTTGACCAACCCCTCGTCTTTGTATTTGGGATAGAGAATATGGATGACTGATCCGTAGAACCGGCTGAAATAGCCCGCCCACAACGCCTTTTCTTTGTTCTGGCGCTCAATATCCAAGGTAAGCAGGATGTTTTTGTAGTCGGTGACACTTTCAAGAGGCACCGTAACGGTCATCACAGGAAATCGCGACTGGCGGATGAACTTGAGCGCTTTCTTCGCAGTAAAAAGGCACTCCGCACGGTCTTCCATGTAGTAGGCCACCCCGATAACAAACATAGCCGTGTTGTGCTCCTCTGCATACTTGAACAGAGTTTCAGGAAAAACATAGTCCGTGATAACCTGGCTGGTTTTCGTCTCCGAAACCATATCCCGGATCTCCTTCAGATAGCCACTGTCATCGGGAATATGGCGGGATTCGGGCAGTCCGAATCCGAACCCGAAGTTCGTCATGACCGTCAGCGAGGCTTGGAACACCTCAGCCAGCATCACACCATGGTCCACCGCGACCCTCCCGACGCGGGAGTCGTCGGCAATGACCGTGATGTTCAGGTTGCGGTCTCGTTTTATCGGTTCGTGTACTTCCATATTCGTTTTTCTATGTCTGTCGTTCTATCCAGGGGCTGCGGCGTTCGTTCCTCACGCCTTACCCCTGGCTACCAAGCTCTTGCCCCTAACGGGGCTGCTCAATG
>Ga0247608_10004782_pt1 | contig 14957 bp, 10 predicted proteins | sample 176DNAGHGlowgp2_FD_193490 | JGI IMG/M metagenome (GOLD analysis project Ga0247608, IMG submission 193490) | Sheep rumen microbial communities from Palmerston North, Manawatu-Wanganui, New Zealand - 1766 DNA GHGlow gp2 | ecosystem: Host-associated > Mammals > Digestive system > Stomach > Rumen ...
TAACATATATGAAGAATAAGGTAAATAGTTTATGGCTTTTAGCGTCATATAACTTTATAAATATAAATGCAGAAACTGTTTTAGTAAAAGGTATTACTTTTAGTACATCAAAATTTGGTGGTGTAAGTGTGACAAGTGATGAACATTTTGTTTTGAAAACAGGTTTAAATATTGAAAAATATCTTTTTAAAAATGAAAAAAGTAAAGATTTGTTTAAAAATTTGATTGACTGTATAAAACAAAATAATGATTTATATAATGATCTCAAAACAAAATGTAATTCTACTTTTAAAGATTTAAAAATAGAAAATCCAGAAGACATAGATAATTTCTTTAATAATTTTTATTATGATTGTATAAGTGATCAAGAATATGGTGGAAGTAGAATACGCACTGATAATATTAATAAAGACCAATTATATTTGAATTTGGAACGTATTCAAAAAATAAATTATGAAATTGAAAATAAAGAAAAAATTAACGATGGTGTAATAAAAAGTATTGAAAAGTTTTTTAATGAATATCTAAATGATAATACCAATTATCCTTTTAATGTAAAAAACATGTTAGAATTTTATGAAAAACAACTAGACGATTCAAGGTATTCTGATATTAAAGATAATAAAGTTAATTTTAGTATTTATAGTAAAAAAATTTTTTATGATATTAAAAATCTATGTAATAAAGCAGGCATTATACCTAAAGATTTATATATAAACTTTCCTTTAGAATTAAAAATATCTTTAGACACCAAATGTAAAATATATAAAACAAATTTAGTTTTTTATGTAAATGAAAATAAAAAAGATACTTTATTAGTTGAAGAAAATTATGATTTAAAAGATTTTAATATTGAAAATTATAAATATTTATTTATTAATAGAGTACAATATTATTTAAATTTAAAAGATGGTGATTTTACAATAGAAAAAAATATTAATAATAGAGATGTTAATATTAAAATAACAAAACCATCTGCAATAAGATATGAAATTACTGATGAAGTTGATAATAAATACGTTATTTATTCTGGTAATAAACTTACTGAAAGAGAGATTGTAGCGATTTTAGAAAAAAATGAACCAGAAAAATATGTTTTATATGAAAATTTAAATAGAGTTGATGTAAATAAAAAATTGGAAAATGAAAAATATGAAATGAAATATAGTGCTATAGTTTATAGAGTAAAATTTACTGATAAATATTTTAAAGAATTTCATTTTTATAAAAAAGCAACTTATAATGAATTAAAAAATGTATACAAAAAAGATCTTACTGATGATACAGGATTAAGTAAAGTTGAATATGGAGATATATCAGATCCTAATATTATTTTAGAACCAGGAGATTATCATTTTATTAGTAGCGTTAAGAAAAAAAAAGAAAATGATGAAAAATTAGAAAAAGCAAAAAATGACGGAGAAACAATAATTATGGATGAAAAAAAAGCACAATATTCATGTTGTCGATAGATCTTTTTAATATAATAAAGTTTACACAAAATAATATATATCTATTAAAAATAGATAATATATTAGTTTCTACGAATATAGAAACATCCTGTTGCCTATTTTTTAAGTATATATAACGTTAAATATTACATCATATATTCTTGTTTTGACGAATGTCAAAAGTTACTTTAAAAGTAACCAACAATAATATTGGATCCAACGTCACGTTGGTTTTTAAGAAATTTTGTTATATATTTTTGATTATTGTTATTAACTAAAGATATGGGGTTAAATTATATATCTGTTATTGGTTTAGAAATACATATTCAGTTAAATCTAAAAAATAAGATGTTTTCTCCAGAAAGATTTAGTTATGGAGCTATTTCTAATACTTTAATAAGTAATATTACAAAAGCATATCCAGGAACATTACCTCAATTTAATAATAATGTTATTGAGAGTGCTGTAAAATTAGGATTATCTTGTAATTGTAATATCACAAATCTAAATTATTTTTCTAGAAAAAATTATTTTTATCCAGATTTACCAAAGGGTTATCAGATAACTCAAGATGATACTCCAATATGTAGAAATGGTAGAATATATTTTGATGTTAATGATGTTGAAAAATATGTAAATTTAACAAGAATACATATCGAAGAAGATACTGCTAATTTAAAGGTTGTTAAAAAAGCTAATGATATTCAAAGTTATTCTAAAGATAATATTTATAATAATAATAGTGATGAGATATTTATAGATTACAATAGATGTGGAGTAGCTTTATTAGAATTAGTAACAGAACCAGAGTTTAGAACTAGTGATGAAGTATTTTCTTTTTTACATGAATTACGAAGATTAGTTAGGTTTTTAAATATATCTAATGGAAATATGGAAGAAGGTTCATTGAGATGTGATGTTAATATATCTTTAATGAAAGAAAATGACGATAAATTTGGTAATAGAGTAGAAATAAAAAATATAAATTCTATTTCTAATGTTAAAAATGCAATAGAATTTGAAATATTACGACAAGCTAATTTATTAGACAATTGTAAAAATGTAGATATTGAAACAAGGATGTTTATTGCAGAAGATAATAGTACAAAAAAGATGCGTTCTAAAGAATCTAGTGACGATTATCATTATATTCGAGATTATGATTTAAATCCTATTTATATTTCTAATGATCAGATTGATGAGATAAGAAATAAAATGACATTATTACCTCGAGAATATAAGAAAAAACTAATTAACGAATATCATCTTTCAAAATCTATTGCAGAGATATTTATAGAAGATATACCGCTTTTAAAATATTTTGAAGATATATGTAATTGTAATAACTTTAAAAACTATGATAAAGTATCTAATTGGTTATTAGGACCTATAAAAGGTATTTTAAATGAATATAAATTAGAAGTTGATGACATTAAAATACCTAAAAAAAATATTGTAGAATTAATAAAATTAGTTATCGATAATAAAGTTAACTATACTACAGCTAGTCAGGTTATATTAAAACAAATGTTTGAAAATCCTGATAAAACACCAATAGATATTGCTAAAGAACTTAACTTAATACAAGATTTAGAAGAAGATAATATAAAAATTTTAGTAGAAGAAGTGTTAGAAAAATATAAAGATAGAATTGAAGAATATAAAAATGGTAAAAAAGGTCTCCTAGGAGTTTTTATCGGTGAAGTTATTAAAAATAGTAACGGTAAAGCTAATCCCGTTTTAGTTAAAAATCTTATATTAACCAACCTACTTAAAAAGTCTACTTTCTAAGAAAGTACCAACGTGACGTTGGATTCAATATGTTTCTACTTTCGTAGAAACTTACTTAGGAAGTAAGCAAGTAATAAAAAAACATTATATATGAAGTCAACATTTAGTTTTTAAATAAAAAATATTTTTTTTAAACGTCGAAGATTAAAAGTTTTTTGAGTAACTTTTTTACAAAAAAGTTACTAATTTAAAAATTAAATAATTATGAATTTTTCCATAAAAACTAAATGTTGCACTCCAATAGTTTATTATTTATTTTGTAATAATATAATTTGATTGTTGTTTTTTAGGAATATATCATATATTAGAAGTCCGATAAGAAATAATGTTAAAGTAGATTGATTGCATAAATTATTAGTATTTGAAGATATTTTTTTACATATGTCAAATACATTATTTCTTTCAACACATTCTTTAACACAACATGCTTCTTTTATATTTTTATCTACTTTTTTATCATTTTTATTATCTTTATTATCATTTTTATCTACTTTTTCATCATTTTTGTTATCTTTGTTATCCTTACTATCCTTTTTATCTACTTTTTCATCATTTTTGTTATCTTTGTTATCCTTACTATCCTTTTTATCTACTTTTTCATCTTTTTTATCATTTTTATTATCCTTATTATCATTATTATCCTTTTTATCTACTTTTTCATCTTTTTTATCATTTTTATTATCTTTATTATCCTTATTATCATTATTATCCTTTTTATCTACTTTTTCATCTTTTTTATTATCTTTATTATCCTTTTTATCTATTTTTTCATCTTTTTTATTATCTTTATTATCCTTTTTATCTATTTTTTCATCTTTTTTATTATCTTTGTTATCCTTATTATCCTTTTTATCTACTTTTTCATCTTTGTTATTATCTTTGTTATCATTTTTATCTACTTTTTCATCTTTGTTATCTTTTAAAATTGCATCTATTTCGACTTTGTTTTTGTTTTTTAAAAAAGTAATAAAGTTTTTTATTGCAATAATAATTGGTTTTATTTGTTGATCAGTAAGTGTTGATATCCCATAACTATAATGATTAACACCATTGTAGTAAATTTTTAAAAAATTAACAGTATTTTTATTATAATTAATATCGTAATATTTATTATTAGATGTATCTACTATTTGTACTGGAATATTGAATATTTTAGAGAATATGTTTACTATTGAATATTCTCCAAAAACACTATTTTGTTCCATTTTATTAACATAATCTTTTAAATACTTTTCACCTAATTCTTTCATTTCTTTATCTGTTTCTAATTTATTACATAGAAAACGTCTTAAAATATTATGATATTTTTCTGTATTAAATATAAGACTACTTAAAAGATTAAATAAACAATTTCCATCACCTGTTGCTTTTGTAACTATTTTTTTTGTAAAATCATAATTAACACAAATATATTTATTAATAGGCATATATTGTGTTTTATTATGTTTTATATCTAAACCATTATAATAAGCATTTTCTACATTATTTGAATTAATAAATATGTTATTATTATCTATATTACAACAAACAGTTTTATTATCATTTTTAATATTGTCTTTTTTATTATTTTCCATTGCGAAACTATTTAAGGTACTTGTTGTTAAAAAAAGTACTTTGTTTTTCTTTATAAACATAAATACACTTTACAATCATAGAATAATAAAATAATTTTTTTGTAAAATTCTACTGTTAAATAATTTTGTAAATATTATTTTTTCAATATTAGATTTTTTTTATTTATTTTAAATAATAACTATTTTTAATATTGTAAAATTTTCATATTTTTTAATATATAGTAAAAAAATTGTTTTTAGTATGTCTTTTTATTAAATTATAAATATGAGTTATATGAAAAAAATATTAGGCTTTATATCGTTATTTATTATTTTGTTTACTAAAATATATTCTGCTGATCCTAAACCTCCTAAAGATAAAAAAATTTTAATAATTAATGTTGATAATAAAATTTTTAAAATAGAACCTCCAACAATACCTGATTATCGTATTACTTCTATTATTGCAGGAATAGAGAATGAAATAAAGAAAATAAAGGATGACGAGTTATTTGTATATAATTTTACAAATGATGATGATAAAGAAAAAGAAAATTTGAAAAATTTAAAAAATAGCTTTAATAAAGACAATTATTCTTTAGAAAGATTTAAAAAAGATAATGGCGATCATTATTTTTTAGAATTTTATAAAGACACAGTTAATGATTATAATAATATTAATATTGAAAATATTAATGATATAACAGAGATATATTTAATAAAAAAAATAGATCCTATTAAGAATTATGAAATTGTAATTGAAAACACTGATATTTATGATGAAAAGAATGTTGGTTTTACAGATAATGTTAAAGATATGATTAAAACTATTCCTTTTGAATTAAATAAATTTAATCACAATGAAATTTTAAAAAAAGTACTTGAACAAAATAGAAAAGAAGACTATTTTGTTATTGATGATGATATTAATATTGAAGACAATAAAATAAAATTAAAAATTAAGATAAATGAAGGGAAAGACGATGATTGTTACAAAAAAATCAATTTTAAATTAGAATTAACAACTGATGGTGCTAAATATGAAGAAAAAGCTAACTCAGATGTTTTTTATAAAGATTGGAAAGATAAAATTGCTGAAAACAGTTTTACTTTTGATGATATAAAAACAATTTTTAAAGAAAAATTAAAAGATATTTATTTATTTGAAAAAGAAAAAGATCAAATTACTTGTAAAGAAGAAGGAGGTAATCATGTTATTGAATTAAAATATTCAAATAATATTAAAATAGAAAGTATTAAATATATATCAACTAATGAAGAAGGTAATAAAAAAGAAGATGAAAAATTAAAAGATGAACATGATGCAGCAAAACCTATAACGGTTTATACAGATTGTGATAAAATATCTGAATTTTTATATAAATTGTCTTCTTTATTACATTTTAATATATATGAATGTTATACTTTATACGATAATTCAAGTAATAAAATTACTGCTGATGGTGATTTATCAAAATTATCAAAAATAGAAATTGATCAAAATAAATTAAAAGTTAAATATGAAGTTGAATTTAATGGTGAAAATAAAGATTTATATTTTTCAAATGAATGTAATTCTAGATATGTATGTAGATTATTAGTTGATGAAAATAGTTTAGAAAATTATAAATTAACTACTATTGATAAGAATGGAAAATCTGTAGAAATTACTAGTAAAGAAGCTATTCCTAGTAAAGAAGGAAATAACACTATAAAATATAAATTAGAAAAGAAAGAAGAAAAACCTGAAGAAGGAGATAAATATGATTTATCAAAAATAAAATTACCAACAGAAAAAATTAAAGTTAATGAAGGCAATAAAAATAATAATTTTAAAACAATTGAAGAGATAAATAAATATAATGAAGAAATATATAAAAAAAATGAAAAAATAGCTGAAATGGTAAAAAAAAGAGAAAAGCAAGGAGATGGTAAGTGTTGTCGTTCAAATTAGTAGTGCAACATTAATATTTTTTTATTTTATAAAAATATTTTACTTTCTAAGAAAGTACCAACGTGACGTTGGATCCAAGATGTCTTTATATTCATAAAGACGACCAACCTAAGGTTGGATATAGGATGTTTCTACATTCGTAGGAACTAATATATAACTAATTTAATACATTATCTATTAAAATACATTATATATTAAATATTGTTGCCTACTTTTAAAGTAGATTATCTATTAAAATACATTATATATTCATGTTTTGACGAATGTCAAAACGTAAAAGTCTTTGTGAAACTTTCTACAGAAAGTTTCTATTTTAAAAATTAATAAGATATAAATTTTCATATAAACATACAATGGAACACTGTGAAAATTTATAAAGAAATCTATAATAGTTTAAATAAAATACAATAATTATATTAGATTTAATATGTTTTATTTAGCTTGTAAATATGTTTATGTATGTTTTTAAAAATATTTTTTTATTTTAATATATTATATAGTTATAAAATTTATTCAAAATGTTGTGGAAATATTTGTTGTTGTTGTAAAAATAAAAATAAAAGAAAAATATTATTAAATGAAAAAGAAATAGAAAAAAAAATAAAAATAGAAGAAGAAATTAAAAAAAATAAAGAAATTAAAAATATTTCAGATAAAATAGAATATAAATTAAAACAAAATAATAGTGAATTATATATTTCAGATGAAATAAAAGAAACATTAAAAAATTTTGCTGAAATTTTAAAAATTTATTGTGATAATAATACTATAGATATTAATAATTTAAAAATAGATAAAATTGATGATTGTAAAAGTACATCTTATTGTAAAAAATTTACAATAGATAAAAATGGAGAAAAAAAAGAGCTTTTTATTAAAAAAAACAATAATTTTAACAATTTTTATATTGATATTTTTAAAAAATTAGATCTTTGTGATTTGAATTATATTGAAGGAAATGAATGTATTTTAACAGAATCAATAGATCTTACAGAAACTAAAAATTATAATGATTTTAATGTTTATGATGAAAAAACTAAAAAAGAAGATATAACAATATTAAATAAAGTCAATAATATTACAAATTTTAAAGAATTTTTATTTTTTTGTGCACTTTTAGATTTAACAGATTGTAATCCTTTATTTAGATTAGATAATTGCTACATTAAGGATAATAAAATAAAACTATTAGATTTTAATCATTATAATAGTAAAGGAAACGATGAAAATTATGAAAGAATTTATGATTTTACAGAAAATAAAAATACTGTTGAAGAAAAAAAAGAGTCTTTTTATAATGTTTTATATGTAAATTCTTATTTAAAATTTCAAATTTTATATGATTATTATTTAAATCCTAAAGATGATAATATAGATGAAAAAATATTTTCATTATTATTTCTTTTAAAACAAGAAGGTAGTAGTCATTTTTTTTACTATGGTGATGTAGAAAAAAATATAAATAAATTACCTGGTAAATATAATAATCCAATAAAACATTCTATAGGTTATTCGCCTGAAGAAGGTATTATGTTAAAAAAATTTAATATTACTAAACCAACAAATAATAAAATAGTTGATCTTAAAATTGCTTTTAGAAAAATATATAAAGATAAATATGGTGATAATATTAGTAAGTTTAATGAATTTATAGATGATATTTGTGAACAATTATGGGGTATTGAGAATATTTGTTGGAATGGAGGTAACATTAAAACTGAAGATTACGAAAATAAAGTTGATAATTTTAAAAAATTTATAAAAGATAATATTGAAAATGCATTAAAAATATTAAAAGATCAAAAGAAAAGATACTATTATTTTTATTATATTAAAAGAGAAAAATATAAAGAAATAATAAATAAACATTTTACAAAAGAAGAAATAAACAATATAAATCAAAAATTACAAATTTTAAAAGATTTTTTAAATAACAATAAGAATAAAAGTCAAACAAAAGCCATATTGAAAAAAATACAATTAGTGAAAGATTCAAAAATATTTCAAGAGTTAAATTTTAATATTTTTGACGATTTATTAAAAAAATAAATACAACTTTTTTGTTATTAATGTTTAAATATATAGCTATAAAATATGCTAATTGTAGTAGACGATGAGAATTATGGTAGTGATAGACTTATTAAGTTATGGAAAAATAAATTTGATAAGACTAAAATACTAAAATTATTAAGAAAAAGGAGATATTTTGTAAAAAAAAATGATATTAGAAAAATACAAAGATCTTCATCTTTATATTTACAAAGAAAAATGACAGCTGCTTTAGATTAATAATTTAATAATAAATGTTAAAATATATTAATTACAAATATATTTAATAACAAAATATAAGGGCTTATAGCTCAGTTGGTTAGAGCACGTGACTTATAATCACGTTGTCCTTGGTTCAAGTCCAAGTAAGCCCACTGGAGAATAAATTATAATATAATGGGAAGAAAAGTTGCTAAGATAAATGATCAATGTATTAATTGTGGAATGTGTTGTGATGTTTGTCCTTGTAAAGCAATAAAAGAAGGAGGTGAGTGTTGGTTAGATGAAAAGAATGTAGAAAATAAACCAGAAAGTGATGAACATTATTATGTTATCAAAAGAAAATGTATTGGTTGTGGAAGGTGTAAAAAAGTTTGTCCAATAGCCAATATAGAACTTGAGGAAGAATAATGTGTCTAGGTTTGTTTTAGTATTTTAATTTATTAACGTTTAAATAATAGTTTATGTTTGGTTTTATTGGGAAAAAAGTTGGAATGAGTTCTATTTATGACAGTAATGGTTTTAATATACCATGTACTGTTATTTGGAGTGATGGATGTTTTGTAACCCAAATAAAGACTGATGATATTGATGGTTATAATTCAGTACAGTTAAGTTTTGGTTCTAAAAAAGCTAAAAATAATAGTAAAAGTGTTTTAGGACATTGTAAAAAAGCTAATGTTGAGTCACCATTGATAATTAGAGAGATAAGAGATTTTGAAAAGGAAGTACAATTAGGACAAAAGTTACTTATTAATGATCTTTTTACAGAAGGAGACATAGTTAATGTTATTGGAACTAGTAAAGGTAAAGGATTTCAAGGAGTAGTAAAAAGACATAGATTTTCAGGAGTTGGAGGACAAACACATGGTCAACATAATAGATTAAGAGCTCCAGGATCAGTAGGTGCTTCATCATTTCCTTCTAGAGTTTTTAAGGGATTAAGAATGGCTGGAAGAACAGGTGGTGATAGAGTTACTGTTAAAAATTTAAAAGTTTTAAAAGTAATTCCTGAAGAAAATTTAATAGTAGTAAAAGGTTGTGTTCCTGGTGATACAGATAGTATTGTAATTTTAAATAAATAGTTGGTTATGGAAGATATTTTTAAACTACCGATTTTTAATATAAAAGGTGAAAAATTAAATAAATTTGCAGATTTTTCAATGTTTTCTGACATAAAAGTCAATGAACATGTTATATATTTAGCAATAAAAAATTATTTAGCAAATCAAAGACAAGGTACTCATAAAACTAAAGAAAGAAGTGAAGTAAAAGGTTCAACAAGAAAGTTATTTAGACAAAAAGGTACAGGAGGAGCTAGAAGAGGTGATATAAAGAGTCCATTATTAAGAGGTGGTGGTAGAATATTTGGTCCAAAACCTAGAGATTATGGTTTTAAAATGAATAAAAATGAGAAAAGATTAGCTTTATTATCTGCAATAAGGAATAAGTTAGATAATAACATAATAAATGTTGTTGATAAGTTTAATCTAGATAATTTTAAGACTAAATTATTTGTAGACGTTATGGATAATTTAAAAATGTCTACAAAGAAGAATTTAATAATAGTTGATTCTAAAAATGAAAACCTATATTTAAGTAGTAGAAATATTCAAAATGTAGAAGTTGTTGATTTTTCATTATTGAATACTTATGATGTAATAGGTGCAGATAAGATTTATTTTGAGGAGAAAGCTATAAGTAGTTTTTGTAATAGAGTTGAATTAAATAAATAAATTATGACAAAGGATTTTTATATTAAAAAAAATATTGTTACAGAAAAGACTTCCTTATTGAATAATAAAGGATGTTATGTTTTTGAAGTTCCTAATTCAGTAAATAAGATAGAATTAAAAAAGAGTATTGAAAGTAATTTTAATGTTACAGTAAAAACTATTAATATTTTAAATAGTTTAACAAAAAATACTAGAAAATACACTAATAATGGAACTATAGATAAAAAAATAAAAGTAATAAAAAAAGCTTTTGTTTACTTGAAAGAAGGAGAAGATATAGATTTTACAAAATTAGAAAATTAAGTTTATAGCATTTTTATTACCCAACTTCAGTTTTATTATAGTTTATTTCATAAACAAATATTTTAATTCTATTAATTTTTTGTTTTAAAAAGTATTTTTCTGTTTGAGTATTTTTATATAAAATTTATTTTATCTATTTTCAAAAACTTTACTTTCTAAGAAAGTAACAAAGATACCTTCTCAAACGGCAAAGCGCCTTATTATATAAACAGTTATTATTGTTGGATCAAGATGTCTTTATATTTATAAAGACTTACTTAGAAAGTAAGCAATTAATAAAGCCGGTTCGGCGTTTGAGAACGTAGATCCAAACTTAGTTTGGAAAAAGTTTCTATTTTAAAATTTAATAAAATATATTTTTTTACATAAAACACACAATGAAACACTCCTAAAATTCTTTTGATACACAAAATTGGAAAAGTTTTGTTTTTAAATTATTTTTCACATTTTTAATTATAACACTATTTTCATCATAATTATTTTTCGAATCTTTATTATTTTTTCAAAATTATTTTTTAGTTTATATATGTCCATAATAAAAGCTTGAGGACTAAATAAATTCTAATATTTTTTTTAGAATTTATTTATTTTTTATTATTTTTTTCACCTCATTTAACAATTAATTTTAAAGAACAAATCAATGTACACACTTTATTTTATAAATAAGATCAATTTATTTTTTACATTTTAATTTACACTTATAATGTACATATTAAATAAAAAATAACATTAATTTGGTTTATAATCAATAATTATTAGCATAAATATGTAGTTTGTTCATATGGCTGATAATATGGAGAAAAAGCCATTTGGGAAAATTCGATCAATGTTATTCCCAATATATGGTTATGAATGCAAAAAATTAATTCCTTTAGCATTAATATTCTTAGCTGTTTCGATGACATATTCGATGTTAAGGGGATTAAAAGATGTTTATGTTATTAATTATATGGGTCCTGATTCCATATATTGTTTAAAAGTATTAGTAATTCCATCAATAATTATTTTTACAATATTATATACTTTTATAGCTAAAAAAGTAGATAGTTATACACGTTTTAATGTTGTATTTATATACTTTTTGGCGTTTTTATTATTGTTTTCATTTGTGCTATTACCAGGATGTGATGCTTTAAAATTAAATGGATTAGCAGATATGTTAAATAGTAAATTCCCAAAGATGAAAGGTTGGTGGGAAGCAATAAGAGTATGGCCTGTATCTTTATTATATATTCATGCAGAAGCATATGGAACTATGGCTTTAGGTGTTGCTTTTTGGACATTTGCTAATTCTATATTTTCATCAGCACAAGCTAAAAGAATGTATAGTTTTTTATCTACAGGAGCTGCATTGGGAAGTATATTATCAGGTGTTATAACTTATAAATTTACAAAACACACAGATTTATTATTTTTTATTTCTGTTGCATCATTAGTATTTATTATAGCTGTTTATAATTATTTGATAAATAGAATTAAAGCTAACCCAGTAGCTTATGAGATTGAAGAAAAACCTAAAAAATCAAAAACAAAGGTAAAATTAACATTTGCACAGTCAATACAATGTTTATTAAAATCTAAATATTTGTCATTTATGACATTTATTGTATTGGGTTATAATATGTTCATCGCATTATTAGAGTCTATTTGGAAAGGTAAAGTGGGTGCTTATGGAAAAGAAGTAGTTGCTAATTATATAGATGAAGAAAGTATTAGATTAGGAATAGATTTATCTGATAAAGTTGAAGCAGCAAATTTATTAATGAGTGCTAAAGAAGTAGGTAAAGAGGCAACAGCAGCTATATATGCTTATCAAAGTATTTTTACTGGAATATTATCTTTATTTTTAATATTTTTTGTTGCAGGATATATGAGTAAAAAAAGTTGGAAACTTAGAGCTTTATTTACCCCAATAGCTTCTTTAGTATCAACAGTTGTATTTTACATTTTCTTCAAGAAGATGGGAATATTAAGTCCTATTGCAGATAAATGTGGTATATCTATACTATTAACATTTGTATTATTTGGATTAGGTGTTTTAGTATTCATTAAATCTTCTAAATATATATTTTTTGATACTTCTAAAGAACAAGCTTATATTCCATTAGATGAAAATGAAAAAGTTAATGGTAAAGCTGCTATAGATGCTATAGGTTCTAGATTAGGTAAAGGATTAAGTTCAGTAATGATTTCATTAGTATTAGGTCCTTTATTTGGAGGTTTACAAGGAATTGCAGGAGTTACATTTATATTGATTTTCTTTGTAATTGCTTTATGGTTATTAAGTGTTATAGGTTTAAGTCCTTTATATGAACAAAAAGTATTAGAAAGAGAAAAAGAAAAAGAAGAAGAAATGAAAAAATCAAAAGAAAAAGTTAAAGAAAATGTAGAAGTACCTGTAAATGAATCTTCTAAAGAAACAGTGAAAAAAAACTAAAAATGTAAAAATATAAATATTTAAAGAATATTTATATTTTTATTCTATAAATTTCATCATAATTTTTTATACCAACATGACGTTGGACCTACTTTAAAAGTAGGCAACTCGTTCTCAAACGCCGAACCGGCTTAATACATTATCTATTAAAATACACTATATATTCGTTTCTACGTATGTAGAAACATACTATTTGCCTACTTTTAAAGTACATTATATATTAAAATACACATGTATTAGAGGAGTGGTTCATTGTGTGTTTTTATGTAAAAAAATATATTTTATTAATTTTTAAAATAGTAACTCCAATCTAAGATTGGAGCTTCATTCTCAAACGCCGACTTACTTTAAAAGTAAGCAACTTGTTCTCAGACGCCGAACCGGCTCTTACTTTAAAAGCAAGCAATTCGAAACTTTTAAAAAAAGTTTTACAAAATAATACATTATCTATTAAAAAAACATCATATATTCGTTTCTATAAATATAGAAACATCCTGTTGCTTACTTCCTAAGTAAGTTGGTTACTTTTAAAGTAACCTTTGATGTTTAATAATGAAACTATGATGTTATAAAAAAAAAGACACCAATATTGCACTCCTTTAAAAACTTCTACTTTATTTTATTTATAATTCTAAATATAATTAATTTAACTAATTTTTGGGAGTGTAACATTACTGTTCTTTTAATAAAAAATATTTTTTAAACATCTCTACTTTCTAAAAAAGTACCAACATTATGTTGGTACTTTTTTAGAAGATACAAAAAGTTACTGATTTTAATATTAAATAGAGATAATTTTTTACATAAACACACAAACGAAACATTTATAAAAAATCAATAAATAACTACAATATAGAATATTTTTATTATTAATCTCTATCACTAGGACATGATTCTTCAGATATAACTTCATCATTTTCATTATCAGGTTCTAATTCGTCAATTTTGATATTATCTTCAATTTTTTTTATTAAATACTTAATAGGTTTATAATTAAAATTTTCTTCAATATCACGTAAAATCCACATATATTGATTACGAACAACTTTAATTTTATTTTTTACAAGATCAAATTTTTTAAAACCAGTATTATATTCTTTTGTATTTATGTTATTTAAAATTTCATAAGCCTCATTCTTCACATCTTCACCACATTTTGAATTTTCTATATGTTTCATTACATCGAATTTTTCATTTTCGTCTTCACTTTTTATATATTCGTATAGATAATTATATATTAACACTAAAGCATCAATTTTATTTTGTATTTCATTTAATATTTTTTTCCCATTTCCTTCTTTAAAATAATTACCAACTAATCCTTTTAAACTCTCTGAATATTTAGTTAAATATTCTTCATTTTCTCCGTTTTTTAATTCTAATATTTTATTTTCATAATCTTTAAATATTTCATAAAATTTGTAAACTTTTTTAGTTGTACTATTTTTATTTTCAATTTCATTT
>Ga0247608_10004783_pt1 | contig 14952 bp, 14 predicted proteins | sample 176DNAGHGlowgp2_FD_193490 | JGI IMG/M metagenome (GOLD analysis project Ga0247608, IMG submission 193490) | Sheep rumen microbial communities from Palmerston North, Manawatu-Wanganui, New Zealand - 1766 DNA GHGlow gp2 | ecosystem: Host-associated > Mammals > Digestive system > Stomach > Rumen ...
TGGCGAGAAAGCCCGCAACGAGGAGAATGGCTATCGTGAGATTTCCATCTTTAAGAACGGTGTAACTCTGTAGTGAAGGAAGAAGAGTGAGGAACGGGGGTATGCCACATCCCTCACTCTTCATCCCTCATCTTCTCTCTTTCTCATGCCCAGAGGACTGATCGCCTTGTCGCCGCTCGCGGTGTTCGTCGTGTTCTACTTAGTTACCAGCCTCATTGCTGGCGACTTCTACAGGGTGCCCATCACTGTGGCGTTCATGGCCGCGTCGGTCTTTGCTGTGGCAGTCACAGGAGGCATGGCTACGCTCAGCAAGCGCATCAACGTGTTCTCGCGTGGAGCCTCTGGCGAGCAAATGATGCTCATGATCTGGATCTTTGTGTTGGCCGGAGCTTTTGCTCACACGGCCAAGGTCATGGGCTGTGTCGACGCTACGGTCAATCTCACCCTGGCCCTGCTGCCTGGCAGTATGCTGTTGGCGGGGCTGTTTATTGCCTCATGCTTCATTTCGCTCAGCGTGGGCACCAGTGTGGGCACCATCGTGGCACTGACACCCATTGCCGCCGGTGTGGCCCAGCAAACGGGTATAGACGTGCCCCTGCTGGTGGCCGTGGTGGTGGGGGGAGCCTTCTTTGGCGACAACCTCTCCTTCATCTCCGACACCACCATCATGGCCACCCAGACTCAGGGATGCTGCCTGAGCGACAAGTTCCGCGTCAACTTCTTCATCGTCGTGCCTGCTGCCATCGTCGTTCTGGCGGTGTATCTGCTCTTGGGCTTGTCCATCGACGTGGCCCCCAGCAAGCAGCCAGTAGAGTGGCTCAAGGTGGTGCCTTACCTCGTGGTGCTGGTGTGCGCCATGCTGGGCATGAACGTGATGGTGGTGCTCACCGTGGGCGTGGTGCTCACCGGGGCCATTGGCATGTACTTGGGGGCCTACGGCTTTTTCGACTGGCTGCAAGCCATGGGTACGGGTATTACTGGCATGGGCGAGCTTATTATCATCACCATGCTTGCCGGCGGTATGCTCGAATTGATACGCTCTGGCGGTGGCATACGCTACATCATTCACCGGCTCACGCGCCACGTAAGTAGTAAGAGCGGGGCCGAGCTGTCGATAGCTGCCCTGGTGGCACTGGTCGACCTGTGCACGGCTAACAACACCGTGGCCATACTCACTGTGGGCGGCATAGCCAAGCAGATAAGCCAGCGCTATGGCGTAGACAGTCGCAAGGCTGCCTCCATACTCGACACGGCATCGTGCTTCACCCAGGGGCTGCTGCCCTACGGTGCCCAGCTGCTCATGGCATCAGGACTGGCGGCCATCTCGCCCGTGGCTATCATTCCCTATCTCTACTATCCCATGGCCATCGGCCTGGCACTCATCCTCTCCATCCTCATGCGCTATCCCCGCCGCTATAGCTAACCACGTGTTGGCGCGCACTCCAGTTTTGCTGGCTGAAACGCCAACCTACAAACCTCTACCTATACAATCATGGATGTCACCACACGCAATCTTCTGCGCCTGCTCAGGGCGGGCGTATTCGGGAAGCAGGAACAGCTTGAGCCTCTCTCGGCTTCCAAGTGGAACCGCCTTTACCAGCTTTCCGTGATGCACGGCATCACGGCACTCGTCAGCGACGGGCTTCAGGTCTGTAGCGGACAGTTCTTCCTGCAGATGCCTCAGAGCCAGCTGGACCGCTGGCAGCAGTCGGTGAAGGCCGTGGAGCAGCAAGGGCAGCGGCTCAATCTCCAGCTTTCCGAGCTGTCGAGGCTCTTTGCCGACCAGCACTGGCGACACCTGCTGTTCAAGGGCCAGGCTCTGGCCACCTACTATCCTCAGCCGCTTCACCGCACGTCGGGCGACATCGACCTGTATTTCCCCAATGAGACGCTGGCCGAGGCTGCCGACGACTGGGCTGAAAGCAACGGCACCGACCAGGAGGAAACTTCGGCAGGAAACCTAAAGTACTACTGGCGGGGGGTGACCGTGGAGCATCACCACCAGATGGGCCATTTCAGCTTTGTACCGCTCAATCGCGCGCTGCGCCATATCATAAAGCAAGAACTCGACTCCAGTGCTCCGGCCTACGTGGTGGTCAATGGTATGCGCATAGAGACTGTGCAACCCTCGCTGAGCCTGTTGCTCATCCTGGTACGCATCACTCATTACCTGCTTACCGATGGCATAGCCCTCAAGCAGCTGGCCGACCTGGCCGTGCTGCTCAACAGCCGTAAGGCACTGCCTGAAAGCGAGCGTATCAATGGCTGGTTAGAGAAGCTAAGGCTCACCAACTTAGCCCGGCTCATAGGCGAGCTGGTTGCTCAGACCATGGGCGTGGAACGCGAGGTGATACCTTTCCTTTCCGACGAGTCGGCTCCCAGCATCGACCGAGTGGTCGACGAGCTTTCAGACCTGCGAGGGCAGTGGCGCTCAGCCAGCGACCAAGCCCTCTTTGCGCCAAACGACAATTCGCCGGCGCTCTTCCGACGCTCCCGCCACATGGCACGCTATTTCTCCTATCACCCCGCAGAGACACTCACCAGCTTCCTTGCCTCGCTCGTACATATCGAGGAGTAGGCAGTGGACTGTGTCCACACAGGCTGATTAATCCCTATGGAGTATTGACTGTTCCCTGGCAGGGTGGGGCAGCGTGTAGGGAGGCATAACAGAAAGCCAGGAGGCAAGCGGTCCACGCTGTGGTGGCGCTTGCCTCCTGGCTGTCTGTGTGGGGGATGCTGCCCGTGGGCAGGCCCTGCGGTTAGTTGTTGACCGAGCCACCCACAATGTCGAGCAGCTCTGAGGTGATGGCCTGCTGGCGGCTCTTGTTGTACTGCAGGTTGAGTTGCCTGAGCAGCTCGTCGGCGTTGTCGGTTGCCGTCTGCATGGCCACCATGCGGGCGGCGTGCTCTGAGGCTACGCTGTCGAGCAGGGCGGTGTAGAGCATGAGGTGGGCCATCTTGGGCATGAGCTCCGTGAGCACGGTGGTCATGTCGGGTTCTACGATGAAGTTGTCGTTGAGTTCTGTCACCTCGTTGCCGTGCTCGTCCTTCTTCACCTTCTTTGACCGTTTTTTCTTGAGATAGTCCTGTGCCTTCTTGGTTACGACGTTGGTGGTGAGGTCGCGCTCGTGGTCGCGCTCCAGCTCACTTTCAAGGTCGATGGGCAGGAAGGTCTTGTTGGTCAGTATCTGCGAGCCGGCACTCTTGAAGTGGTGGTAGATAAGCTCTACGCGGTCGATGCTTCCTTCTTCAAACTTGGTTGCCAGCTCTATGACGAGGTCTATGCACTTGCGCACGTTGGGGTGGTCAATAAGCTCTGCGCAGTCGCACTGCACGTCGTAGCCCAGCTTGCGCGCTTTCTCGGCCACCTTGCGTCCTATGGGATACACTTCAACGCTGTTCGGCCCCAGCTGCTCGGTGTAGGCTTCTACTGTGCGCTGCATCATCTTGATGATGTTAGCGTTGAAGCCTCCGCAGAGCGACGAGTTGCTTGAGAACACCACGAGTGCCACGCGCTTCACTGGTCGTTCCTGGTCGTAGATGGTCTGTGCCTCAGCCTCGGCTGCGAGAAACGACTTGAGAATGTGCTCAAGCAGGGTCTCGTAGGGCAGCATGTTCTGTATGGCCTGCTGGGCGTGGTGCAGCTTTGAGCTGGCCACCATCTTCATGGCCGACGTAATCTTGCGTGTACTGTTTACCGAGGCTATGCGGCCCTTGATTTCTTTGAGTGATGGCATAGTTCTTGTTTGTTGACTATTGGCCATTGGCCATTGGCTGGAGCGCAGCCGATGGCCAATGGCTCAACGAGTGTTACCTGTATGTTGCTGCGATGTCGGCCATGACCGCCTCTATCTTGTCGGTCGTTTCGTCGTCAATCTTTCCTGCGGCGAGGGTGTCGATGACCTCGGGTGCCGTGGAGCGTAGCTTGTCGAGGAACTGTGTCTGGCACTGGCGCACCTTGTCGATGGGCACCTCGCGCATCAGGCCGTGTACGCCGCAGTAGAGTATGGCCACCTGCTCTCCTACGGGCATGGGGCTGTACTGTGGCTGTATGAGCAGCTGGTTGTTCTTGCGGCCGCGGTCGAGGGTCATGGCTGTCACGGCGTCCATGTCGCTGGAGAACTTGGAGAAGGCCTCCAGCTCGCGGTACTGTGCCTGGTCAATCTTGAGCGTGCCGGCCACCTTCTTCATCGACTTAATCTGTGCCGAGCCGCCGACGCGCGACACCGAGATACCCACGTTGATGGCAGGCCGGAAGCCCCGGTTGAAGAGGTCGCTTTCGAGGAATATCTGCCCGTCGGTGATGGAGATGACGTTTGTCGGGATGTATGCCGACACGTCGCCAGCCTGCGTCTCGATGATGGGCAGAGCGGTGAGCGAGCCTCCGCCGCGCACATGGCCTTTCATGCACTCGGGCAGGTCGTTCATCTGCTCGGCCACCTCCTGCTGCTCGTTCATTTTGGCTGCGCGCTCCAGCAGTCGGCTGTGCAGGTAGAACACGTCGCCGGGATAGGCTTCGCGCCCAGAGGGGCGGCGCAGGATGAGCGACACTTCGCGGTAGGCCACGGCCTGCTTTGACAGGTCGTCGTAGACCACGAGGGCGGGGAGTCCGCGGTCGCGGAAGTATTCGCCGATGGCAGCTCCGGCAAAGGGAGCATAGTACTGCATGGCAGCGGGGTCGGCGGCCGTAGCGGCCACGACGATGGTGTATGGCATGGCGCCGTGCTCCTTGAGCGTCTGCACGAGCGTGGCCACGGTAGAGGCTTTCTGGCCTATGGCTACGTAGATGCAGTACACGGGCTTGCCAGCCTCATAGAAACTCTTCTGGTTGATGATGGTATCCACGGCGATGGCAGTCTTGCCTGTCTGTCGGTCGCCGATGATCAGCTCACGCTGTCCGCGCCCGATAGGTATCATCGAGTCGATGGCTTTCAGGCCGGTCTGCAGCGGCTCTTTCACCGGCTGGCGGTAGATCACGCCCGGTGCCTTGCGGTCGAGTGGCATCTCAAAGGCTTCGGTGAGGTCGATGTCGCCCTTGCCGTCGACAGCCTGGCCCAGGGGGTTGATGACTCGGCCGAGCATGTTGTCGTTGACGCGAATGGAGGCAATGCGCTTGGTGCGCTTCACCACCATGCCCTCCTTGATGCCCGACGTGGTGCCCAGGAGCACGCAACCCACGTTGTCCTCCTCCAGGTTCATCACGATGGCCATGGTGCCGTTCTCGAACTCCAGCAGCTCGTTGGCCTCGGCATTGCGCAGGCCATAGATGCGGGCCACGCCGTCGCTCACGGTGAGCACGGTGCCCACCTCGTCGAACTGCTCGGCGTCCTGAATGCCCTTGAGCTGTTCGAGCAGCACCTGGGATACTTCGCTTGGTTTAATCTTATCTGACATTGTTTGCAAAAGTTACTTGATTAGTGTGTTTAGAATGTTGTTGAGCTTCGACTTCACGCTTGCGTCTAAGCGAAAGGTGTCGTACTCAAGGATGAAGCCGCCGATGATGTCGGGGTTCACCTCGGTCTCAAACTCCACAGTGCCATTAGTCTTGCTCTCTACCATGCGCCTCATCTTCTGCTCTGTGTCGGCAGAGACCTTGGCGGCGGTGGTGAGCTTGCCTCGGATGACGTTTTTTTGCTTGCGGTAGAGGGTGACATACGAGTGGGCCATGAACAGAACCATGTTCTCGCGGTCTTCCTTGAGCACCAGGGCTATGAAGACCTTGGTCAGCGTGCACGCCCCGTCGCCGCAGGCCACGGTGAGCAGTGCCTCCTTCTTTTCCTTGGAGAGCATGGGATTGTCGATGGTCTGGCGCAGGGCGGGCACGTCGGCGTAGCTCTTGGCCAGCGTCATCATGTCCTGATAGACCGAGGTTTCGAGCTTTGCTTCGGTGGCACTCTTGAGCAGCGCCCTCGCATATCTTACCGATATTACTCCAATATCCATACGCTTGATTCAGCTGTTGGTTAGTAATGGACAATTGAATTTACTTCACAGAAACGTCGTCCAGCATACGGTCAATCAAATCCATCTGCGACTTGTCGTCCTTGAGGTTCTGGCGAAGAACCTTCTCGGCAATCTCGACGCTCAGCGTGGCTACCTGCTGACGAATGTCGGCTATGGCGGCCTTCTTCTCTTGCTCGATGGCGGCCTTGGCCTCGTCCAGCAGACGGGCACCCTCGCTACGAGCCTTGTCTTGGGCCTTTTCCACAATGGCGTCGCGTGTCTGGGCAGCCTCCTTGAGAATCTGGGCCTGCTTATCACGCGCCTCCTGCAAGATGGATTCTCCTTCTTTCTGGATGTTGGCCAGGCGCTCGTTGGCCTCGTGGGCCTTCTTGAGCGACTCGTCGATGAAGGCCTTGCGCTCCTCGACCATCTTCAGTATCACGGGGAAGCCATACTTCCACAGGAAGAAGAGGACCACGAGGAAGATCAGGGTCATCCAGAAGAATAGTCCAAAATCAGGGGTGATTAATGACATAAGCTGGTGTAATTATTATGATTACGTACAGTTCTATAATCTCATCCCTGCCTTAAACGAACAGGGCAAGGATAGAAATAACCAGGGCCAGGAAGGTGGCACCCTCGACAAGGGCTGCTGCCAGAATCATCGAACTCTGCAGTCCGCCCATCTTCTCCGGCTGACGAGCCATAGCGTCCATTGCCTGTCCACCAATACGACCGATACCGATACCAGCACCGATAACTGCCAAACCTCCACCTACAGTAGCACCGAGCTTTGCGAGTGCATCTGCTGCTAATAATAATGAAATCATAATCTTAAATGTTTTTAGTTGTTAATATTTTTGTTCTTAGTTCTATTTTCTTTATTCAGACTTGTCTTTTCGTCTCTTGTACCGGGCTTTCAGCCCGGCTTGCTGCTTACTTTCCACCGCTCAGGCATGGTGCTCCTTGACGTGCGACATGGAGATGAACACAGCCGAGAGCATGGTGAACACCATGGCCTGGATGTAGCACACCAGCACCTCGAGCAGCATCATGAATATGCTCAGGAACACCGACACTGGCGTCATTACCGTGCCCAGCACATTGCCCATGACGCCGCCCAGGGCGAACATGATGAAGATGATGCACGACAGGGAGATGGCTATCACGTGGCCGGCGAGCATGTTGGCAAAGAGTCGGATCATCAGGGCTATGGGCTTGGTGAAGATGCCGAAGAACTCGATGAAGGGCATCAGCGGCACCGGGGCCTTGAGCCACCAGGGCACGTCGCCCCAGAATATCTCCTTCCAGTAGGCCTTGGTGCCTGTGACGTTGACGATGATGAAGGTGCACAGGGCCAGGAACATCGTGCAGGTGATATTGCCGGTGAGGTTGCCACCGCCAGGGGGAAATGGCATGACTCCCATGAGGTTGCTGATGAAGATGAAGAAGAAGCACGTGAGCAGGTAGGGGGCGTACTTGGGAGCCTCCTTGCCCAGTGGCTGCTTGATCATGTCGTCGTAGACCATGGTGACAAACATGTGGACAAGTCCCGTGAAGCCCCTCGGTGCCGGGTCGTCGACCTTGTGCTTCTTACACCAGCGGGCGGCGGTGAGTATGCAGCACACCAGGAGCAGGGCGTTGATGAAGAGCACCAGCACCGTCTTCGTAATCGAGATGTCGAAGCAGACGGGAACCAGCTCGCTGCCTACGCGCTCCACGATGCGCCCTTTCTCGTCCTCGGCGCCCTGGATGTAGAACCCGGCTGCCGACCCTTCGCCGGCGCGCAGCTGCTCGGCGTTGGGCTCGTGCTCAAACTGCGACGAGCAGAGCACGTGGAACCCAGAGTGCTCAGAGTAGAAGACCATGGGCAGATGGATAATCACGGCATGTCCGCCGAAGTCGGTGACATGCCACATGTAGCTGTCCTGCACGTGGCCGAACAATATCTCCTTCAGGTTCACGCCGCCCTCCTTCTCTTCTGCTTGCAGGGGAAGGGCCAGGCAGGTGAGTGCCACAATCAGGAATATTGATCTTAGTTTTCTCATTTGTCTACATTAATTACTGTTACTTACTTTAGCAAAGAATATGGCATCGAATGTGAGCATGACGAGGTAGAAGACCATGAACACGATGGCAAACCACTTGATGGACTCAATGTCGCCCCTGTTGACCACGCAGAACACCAGCATCACTGCTGCCGCTGCCATCAGTCGCAGGGCCGAGGCTGCGAGGAAGTACTTGGGTACTGTCGTGGGTGAGCGGCGTGCTATTGCCTGCCATCCCAGCACATAGGCCAGGGAGCAGACGAGGTGGAACACGGAGGACAGCAAGCCGTAGGCTGCCATTTCCATAAAGACGGTGGCTACCAGCATGAGCGTGATGAGTAACACCATCGACGTGGTGTACCACCACACCGTCTTCCTGCTGTCCATCTCCTGCCTTCGCTATTTATCGGCTGGTTCGTCCACTTCCACGCAGATCGACACCTCGTTCTGCTGCACTTCCACGAAGCCGCCCAGTATCTCTATGCCCACTTTCTCGCCCTTGGGCAGCTTGTACTCCACCACCCCCTTCTCGAGGGTGGAGATGATGGGCGCATGGTCGTTGAGTATTTCAAACTGGCTCTGGGTGCCGGGCACGAGCACGCTCTCGACCATGCCGTCGAACTCTATCCGCTCAGGCGAAACTATCTTCAGCTTTAACATCTCTACATTCTTGTCTTTTTACTGTTTTCTATTGTCGCCATCACGCCAAGGCGCTGACAGCCTGTGCCGTCGTTGCGCCCTTTGTCGTGATGAGCCTTTAGCCTTTGGCTGCCTCGAGCAGCTTCTTGGCCTTGGCCTTGGCATCTTCGATGGTGCCCACGTTGAGGAACGCCTGCTCGGGCAGGTCGTCGACTTCGCCGTCGAGTATGGCGTTGAAGCCCTTGATGGTGTCGTCGATGGGTACCATCACGCCGGGCAGGCCAGTGAACTGCTCGGCCACGGAGAAGGGCTGGCTCAGGAAGCGCTGCACGCGACGGGCGCGGTTCACGGTCTGCTTGTCCTCGTCCGACAGCTCGTCCATGCCCAGGATGGCGATGATGTCTTGCAGCTCCTTGTAGCGCTGTAGTATCTCCTTCACTCGCTGTGCGCAGTCGTAGTGGGCCTTGCCCACGACGAACGGGTCGAGTATTCGTGAGGTGCTTCCCAGCGGGTCCACGGCCGGATAGATGCCCAGCTCGGCTATCTTACGGTCGAGCACCGTTGTGGCGTCGAGGTGGGTGAAGGTGGTGGCGGGGGCAGGGTCGGTGAGGTCGTCGGCAGGCACATAAACGGCTTGCACTGAGGTGATTGACCCCGATTTGGTCGAGGTAATTCTCTCCTGCATCGTTCCCATTTCCGAGGCCAGCGTGGGCTGGTAGCCCACGGCACTGGGCATACGTCCCAGCAGGGCCGACACCTCAGAGCCGGCCTGGGTGAAGCGGAAGATGTTGTCAATGAAGAACAGTATGTCGGCTGCGCCGCCGTCCTTGCCGCCGCCATCGCGGAAGCCCTCGGCCACCGTCAGGCCGCTCAGTGCCACTGAGGCGCGTGCGCCGGGCGGCTCGTTCATCTGGCCGTAGACCAGCGTGGCCTGGCTCTTCTTCAGCTCTTCGGGGTCGACGAGTGAGAGGTCCCACTTGCCCTGGGCCATGGCCTCTTTGAACTTCTCGCCGTAGCGTATCACGCCCGACTCTATCATCTCGCGGATGAGGTCGTTGCCCTCGCGGGTGCGCTCGCCTACGCCAGCGAACACCGAGAAGCCGTTGTGCCCCTTGGCTATGTTGTTGATGAGCTCCATGATGAGCACCGTCTTGCCAACGCCGGCACCGCCGAAGAGGCCTATCTTGCCGCCCTTGAGGTAGGGCTCGAGCAGGTCGATGACCTTGATGCCGGTGGAGAGCACCTCCTTGGTGGTCGACAGCTCCTCAAACTTGGGCGCTTCGCGGTGGATGGGGTAGGCACCCTTCATGTCGAGCTTGTTCATACCGTCGATAGGCTGCCCGATAACGTTGAGCATCCTACCTTTAATCTGTTCGCCGGCGGGCATCTGAATGGGCGACCCCAGCGGCTTGGCTTCCAATCCACGCTGTAGGCCGTCGGTGTTGTCCATGGCCACGCAGCGCACAGTGTCCTCGCCGATGTGCTGCTGCACCTCGACGATGAGCTGTGCCCCGTTGGGACGGTCTATCGACAATGCCTCGTGGATCTTCGGGAGCACTTTTTCCGCGTCTAACCCCTTCGTGTCAAAGTACACGTCGATGACGGGGCCGATAATCTGGGAAATGTGTCCGTTAATCTGTGACATAAGCAGTAATTATTTAAAGTTTTTTATCCTTAGTTTTCACAATGTGCTTGCAAAGATAGCAAATATTTTGTAGACCAGCAAATTTTTTTTGACTAAAAACGAAAAAAAATGTGGCTGGGCTGCTGTCTAATTGCCGTTTGCGGCCATGTAGTTGATGATGGCCATGATGTCGCCCACGTCTACCGTGCCGTCGTGGTTCACGTCGGCCGTGGCAGAGCTGGCACCTCCGCTGGCCATTTGGTTGATGATGACCATGATGTCGCCCACGTCTACTGCGCCGTCGTGGTTAATGTCGGGCGTGCTGTCGGGTGGGGTGGGGATGTCGGTGTTGGTCCACAGGTAGCTGATGCTATTGTCTTCTATGCCTAAGTGGTCACTGCCTGCCATGACCAGGTAGGCCGACTTGGCGGGCAGCCACACCTCGTCGGGGTATGCGTCCAGGTTGCGGTCGAAGCGCAGCTCACAGCGGAAGCCTATGTTGCCGTCGGTCATGCACAGCGTGTAGGGCACTTCGAGGCCGGTGTAGGTCTTGGCGGCGTCGCGGCCGGTGATAACAGCTTGGAGCTGGTTGGCGCTCACGTTGTCGGTTTTCTCACCGTCGATCACCTTGGGGTAGACGGTCGTGGGCTGGCTGGTCCTCACCACGATGCCCGTCTTGGCGGGCACGCGGCTCACGGGCAGCAGGCTAACCTTCACGACTATGTCCTGGCTGTTCTTCACAGGCTCCACGATGAAGGCCTCGCCGCCCGTCTGGCTGAAGTCCAGGGCGTGGGAGGAGCTGTAGGTGGCATAGTAGGCTGTGCCGTCGGTGAGCCTGGCGCTGGTGGTGACCGCCTCGGGCACCACCACCTCGTCGCCGGTAATCACGGGTATGAAGCCGTCGCCGTTCTCCACGATGAGCGACGAGTTGGGGTCGATGGACAGGAAGGCACTCCCGGCCTCGATGAAGTCAACGCCTGTCAGCGGCTCCTGGTGGTCGAGGGTGAAGTTGGGGTAGAAGCCCAGCTGGTCGTGGTGGCACTGCAGGGTGTAGGGCATACGCTCGTTGGTAATGGCATACTCGCCGGCGTCGATGCGCGTGGTGGCGGCCACGAGGTCGTTGTTGGCCAGGGCGCTCACCGTGCCTGTGGCCACGGGCACGCTCACCGTGCCCGGCTTTGTGGTCTTCACCACAATGCCCGTGTTGGCTGGCACACGGGTCACCTGGGTGAGCTTCAGGCCGGTAATCTCTTTGAGGATGATGCCAAAGATGAGGTAAGTGAGGTTGTTCTTGGTCTCTACTTTCACGGTGTAGGCTTTCACGTCGCTCATGCCTGTGAAGTCGAGCGGCTGGCTGCTGCTCACGGTGGTAAAGTAGCCGGCGGTGGAACTTAGTTCTGCGCTGGTGGTGATGTCTACGGTTTGGGCTTTGGCCATTTGGGCCGTGAAGAGTAGCAGGGCCAGCAGTGTGGCGATGGTAGTGGGTCGTTTCATTGTTATAGTAGTTTTTGGGTTTCTTGTTTTCCTTGTGGCTATGTTATTCTTCTTTATTATATAAGTAATGGTTATTCCGCTGCTTTGCTTAGAAGGCGACGTGTGCGCTATATAACTAAGCTGTTATTTCACTGTCTTGCCTGGGAGCGCGGGCGTCCTCGCCCGCATCTATGGCGGGCGAGGGCGCCCGCGCTCCCAGAATTTGCTTTCTATTACTATCGGTTATTTCACTGTTTTGCCTGGGAACGCGGGCGACCTCGCCCGCAACCCTGGCGGGCGTCCTCGCCCGCGCTCCCAGAGTTGGCTGCAAAAATACTATTTTTTTCTCGAAACGCCAAACGATGTAGAGGAAAAATGATAACACTCACGGTTGAAAGTCTCTGTGGTATCTCCGCTCTTCTGTTTTACTAATGGTTTATGTCACCGCTTTGCAGTAGGAGCCGACGGATTGGCCGCGGCTTTTCCGGCTCCTCAAGGAGAGGGTAAAGCCGCGGAAAGGCCGCGGAAAGCGACGGCATGTTCTGACTGGCTAATCCGACCGAGCGCAGGCTGAGGCTTTTTTGCATCGGACAGAATGGTAGCCAGCAGAGCAGGAGCGGCAAATCCAGGCTGAGCGGCGGACAACCGTACTGTACGTTTTTTTTCTTCTCTATTTGTTCCCTGCCTGGTTTACTTCTTGAACAATGGCTTTTGGAAACGGCTTGGTTTACAGCTGGTTATGGTTGCTGCGGAAAAAGCACTGACTTTTGCTCAAAAGTCAGTGCTTTTTGGAAAATACTCAGTGCTTTTTGGAAAATAGTCAGTGCTTTTCGTTGGAAGGTGTCCACGTGTCTGTTCTGTGTCTGCTTTTTTCATGCCGTATGTTTGGCTGCCACGGTAAAAAGACAGCTGGCGGCCAGCATCCGCTGTGGATGCTGGCCGCCATGATAGTCTGTAGTCTGGACAGTGGTAGCCGCTTGGCTTACTTCTGCAGGAGCTTCTGGCCGTTCTTCACGACGACACCCTTGTACTGGGCGTTCACCTTCTGTCCGGCGAGGTTGTAGATGGCGTTGGTGCTGGTGGTCTGTGCAGCCACCTCGACGATGCCGGTGGGAACCATGCCCTGGTTGATGTCCTTCGGGGTGAAGGTGACCTTGGTCACTACGATGGGGGTATCTGACTGCGAGCCGTCGTCAGACAGCTGTGCGCCATTGATGGTGATGTCGCCTGCCTTCACGGCGATGTCGGTGACCTCCTTCGGGTCGGAGGAGCCGTCGCGCTTGGAGTACACGCGCTGGGTGCCGCTCTGCCCGTCGATGATAAGGTCAACGGAGCCGTTGATGGCGAGGTAGCGCTCTACATCATTATCGCCTACGGTGGAGCCGGTGTCGGAGAAGTTAACCGAGAGCACGCCGTCGACGGTGGTCAGGATGCCAATGGTGCCGTTCTGGAACTTCTTGCTGCGCGAGGGGTACACGGTGTTGGTGAGCTTGATGCAGGCAGCGTCGAAGTCCTCAGGGAACTTGATCTGGTTGTCGAGGTTGGCCAGCACGAAGGTGTCGTTCTTGGTGAACGGCATAGTGGCGTCGCCAAGCTCCACGGTCTCGGTGAGCTGTGTCCAGTCCCACACCTTGGCCTCGCTCACGGCCTTCTGCTCGATGAGGGTGCTGCGGCTGCTGTAGGTCAGGTTGGCGGTGGCGATGGTGCCATTGATGTCGAGGCTGATGGGCTCAGTGCCCAGCGCCACGTCGTCGGTGGAAGAGTAGTAGACGGTGACCTCCTGCTCCACTTCGCCGCCGCTGACGGTGATGGCAGCCGGGTCGAAGGCCAGGCCGGCCAGGTTGGGCTGGGTGAAGGGATAGGTGCCGTCGGGCAGGTTCTTACCCGTGACGGTGATGGTAGTCGACGACTCGGTGGCTCCAGGCATGCAGAATAGCTTGATGTTCTTTGGCGAGATGGCCAGCGACGGGGTGTTGTCGGCCTCGGTGTAGGTCAGCTTGATGTAGAACAGGCCCGACTCGCCGCTGCCACGCCCGATGGTGTGTTCGCCTGCCTCTAAGCCTGGGATGCTGTAGATGCGGCAGCCAGTGCCGGCCTCAGCATCGTCTACCGACAGCTCCGTGCCGTCGAGCTTGATGGTGTTGGCGCTCCAGGTAGACTGGACGATAATCAGGTCGCCCTTGACCGTGGAGGTGAACATAATCGTGGTGGCACCTTCCATCTTCAGGCCATTGGAGAACGATATGCCATCGTACTCGGCATCCTTGAACTTGGCGTTGAAGTTGAACTTGTCGCCGTGGGTGAAGAACCCGACGGGATTCGATACGTCTTTGCCGCCGTTGAGCGTGTAGGTCTTCACGTCGCCCTGGGCAAACGCAGTGATGGCCATCATGGCCACTGCCAGTAAGGTAAAAATTCTCTTCATAAATAGTACAGTTTTAATTAGTTAAGAAATATTTGGCGCAAAGATAGGCAAAAAATCCCAATCGACAAAATTATATGGGAAAAAAATGTTTGTCGGGCATTATTTTTTTTGTACTTCTATATTACTAATGGTTAATTAACTGTTTTGACTGGTAACGCGGGCGTCCTTGCCCGCATCTGTGGCGGGCGAGGGCGCCCGCGTTACCAAAGTCGGCTGCAAGATTTTGTGTGGTTAGGACAAGTCTGGCTTATGGTACGCAGGTGACTTGCTTGCGTACCTCGCGACAGCCCATCAGATGTGCCAATACAAACTGTTGTAGAACAAAAACAGAAAATAAATTGGAAGTGAGAAATTTATTGTTACGAAACCTTGCAAGATTGAAAAAAAATATGTAATTTTGCAACCAATAGCTATTGTTACTACCATGACAGCCCAAAGCAGCAGGCGTTTCGCCATAGGCGTTCAGAGCTTTCCCGTGATGAGGCAGGGAGGCTTTGTCTACGTTGATAAGATGCACCATGTGTGGCAGCTGGCCAACTGCTTTGGCAACTACATCTTACTTAGTCGCCCGCGGCGCTTTGGCAAGTCGCTGCTCTGCTCCACCTTCAAGGCTTACTTCGAAGGTCGGCGTGAACTGTTTGAGGACCTGCGCATTGCGGAGATGGATTCGGCGTGGCGGAGCCATGCCGTGGTGCTTCACACAAAAGACACCACATACGTCATGGAACTGAAACTCGACGGTAGAGGAACGGTCGATGATGCGCTCCAACAAATAGATTCGCGCAACTAACTAATACCTT
>Ga0247608_10004784_pt1 | contig 14952 bp, 20 predicted proteins | sample 176DNAGHGlowgp2_FD_193490 | JGI IMG/M metagenome (GOLD analysis project Ga0247608, IMG submission 193490) | Sheep rumen microbial communities from Palmerston North, Manawatu-Wanganui, New Zealand - 1766 DNA GHGlow gp2 | ecosystem: Host-associated > Mammals > Digestive system > Stomach > Rumen ...
CAATAAGCAAGTGGATGATAGCAAATAAAATTTAATGTTCCTTCTCCTTTATAAATACGTTTTTGAGTATCTCTATCTTTAAAACATACATATTTTAAATCTGGAGCTTGTTTTAATTTTGCTCTATAAACTTTATAAGGATTTTCATCAAAAATTAAATCTTTTAATTTGTCAGTAGCGAATAACTAAGCCATTCTTCGCCAAGTTATTTCATCAACACTATCAAATGCTATACTTATTGTGAACTCTCTTGTACTAAAAGTCTATCCCCAATAATAATTTCCATTACCACCGGGTATCTCCATCTTATAATCGGTAGGTTCTGGTAGCAGGTTTTTAGTATACCTGCTACTTGAACTAACTACCTCAAGATGAAGGTCTTTAGTATGAATATTGCCGAATTTAAAACCTCTAAAATCCTTCATACTTAAACCTCCTCTTAAACTCGTTTATTTAAAATTACATTTGAACCAGTATATTTTGCTGCATCTACTATATCTTGTTTAACTCGTTCTATTGCCTAGTCTACATCATAATCGCTAGATACGTTTTCAATATTAACATGGATATCAATAACTGTATCACCTACTGTATTGTTAGTAATATCGTTTTTCTCCCAAGAGGCGTTATTAAATAGCGGTGATGTAGCAAGAAGTTTTGCCGCCTCACCAATACGTTTAGTATCTTCTGCGGATAAGAAAGCTTCTGGAGCACGTTTTGTTCCGTCTACCCAAGCAGGACCAGTAAAATCTACTAAACCGCCTTTTGCAAAAACTTTTCTATATGTATAATCATTTTTATTTTTATTAGCTTCTTCTATACTAGGATAAAAATTTATTCCTATATCATTATTTTCCCTATCCGTAACGACAATACCGTGACCTATTTTATTCTTTGTTAAATAAGAAATCAAATCATTGATATCAGTTATATTATATTCCTAACGTAATTTATTGATAGATATAAACTATTTTTCACCTTGCTCTAGTGTTGAAAGAGTATTTATTATTTTAGAATACTTCCAACCGCCATCAATTGTACCCTCAGCACCGGTTACACCAGTTAAAGAACGATTTTTATAATACTCTGCTGGATTATATCCCTTAATCTTCTTAACTCCAGTAACAACTTCATTTTCATTTAAAAGTCTTGCAGAAGTTCTTGTTACTCCATGCTTTGCAGTATTATAATAATATTGTGCTGTTTCGTTTGTGTATTTCTATTTACTTCCACTATTCTAATTAGCCGCATCTTTAGCTGTTTTTTCTAAAGCATTTAAATAAGCTTCCCATTTTTCCTACAAATCTTTTCTAGCCTATTCTAAATCTTCCTAAGCTTTTTTAATAGCTTCACTAACGCTATCTCCAATTTTTTCTAATGTCCAGTCGGCTTTAGTTGTCAAATTCTCACTAGTCTCATTAACAACCTAAGCTATATCTGCTTCAGTTACTAATAAAGCCTTGTCAAAATCAGCCTAACTAGTTTCCATATAAACAGTTTTAGCATCAAATAAATCTCGCCAACCCATTTCTTCTAATTTTATTTGTTCTTCAGACATATCGGATAAATTAGCGGTATTTTCATAAAACCAAGCAACTAAATCATCAGCAGTATCAATATTTGCTAAGGCCGCAGTAACTTCTCTCATTAACATACCTTCGTCAATTAATGCCTTACGATATTCAATTTCAGCTTCACGACTTTCTTTCTAAAGTTCATACATTTCTTTTAATCCATCAATTATATCATCAACACTGTCATCTAATAGTTGTTGTCTATCATCCTAGACTTCTTTTTCAAGTTGTCTAGTTTCAACTCTATTACTGCCAGAAGTATCTCTTTGCATTAAAGATAATTTACGTTCTTTATTTGCCAAGTCATTCCACTAATTTTCTCTATCTCTTAATTCTCTTTGTTTTTTAATAGCCTCTTCTAAAGCATCAACATATTCATTATCTGCTTCTTCCATAGCTTTATATTTATTTTCAACATCTTCAATTTCTTGCTCATATTTTTCTTTTAAAGTATTTTTCATTTCTTCTTCAAGATTTACTACATTTGATAAAGCATCTTTCTAAAGTTTCTAATATTCTTTAATTCTATCTCGACGTTTCTTTTCTAATTCTTCAATTTTATCAAGATTATCATTCCAAGATTTTAATTCATCTGCAATCATTTTCTTGATGTCATCATTCATTGAAAGATTATTCAACCTATCTAAATCAATCTAATATCTATCTCCAACAAGTTTATAAAGTCCAGAAGTATCAGTGGACATTAGAGGAACTGTTTCGCCAGTTTTCGCAGCTCGTGCTTGGGCTGCAGAGTTGATTTTTTCAATTTCTTTAGAAAGTTTTTCATCAATAACTTTTTGTCCATTGGTAATTGCCTATGCATAAACTCTAGCTTCTGCCTCACTAATTGCCGCTTCATTATGAATTGCTTTAAGATATTTATCCATCGATTCACTAGCATTATCTGTATCTTGTAAATCTTCCAATACATCTTTTGCATCATCTGCCGCCTTTGTTACTCGTTCTAAAGCAGTTGTATAATTATACATTGAATCTATACCAGAATCAAAGTATTCTGTTCCACGAATTGTTTCATTTAAAGCTTCTATTTTTTCATTTACTGTTTTAACTTGCTTTTCCCAATTTTTATAAGCCTCTGTTGCGGCCTCAGCATTTTTTTTTGCTTGTTTTGCCGCAGCTTCTTCTTTGTCTGTAATATTCTTTACAATTTCAGCATAAGCAGCTTCATATTCAGATAAAAAAGCTTTATATTCTGCACTATCTGGAGATAAATGATTGATTGTATCAGTTATTTGTTCAATTTGTTCTTCTAATGCAGCCCTTTGTGTCGAAACATCAGTACCAGTAACATTCTCAAAACGAATAGTCTATCTATTACCGAGTTTAACTTTGTCTGGGTTCATTGCCGCCATAGCTTGAGCAGCATCCCAATAAGCATCAGCAATACTAATCGCTAAATCTCTACGTGTTTCTTCCTCAGTTAGAATACTTCCAGCAGCATCAAATATAGCCAATTCTGTTTCTAACTAATCTCTTTTAGCTATTAACTAATTTTTAACTTCTTCTAAAACTTCTGCTTCTGATAACTTTTGTGCTTCTACTCCCTTTTTTAAAGCTTCGGTATCTAATGTAATTGTACCATCTATTCCGTAAGATAAATAATCGCTAGCTGTTAAGCCAATTTTTTCACAGGCTTCTTTAAATGACTAACTTTCACTAAAGTTTAAGACTCCATTTGTTAGCTATTTTTCTACTGCGGTTGCTAGTCCAGAACTTGCTTCAACTTTATCTTTGAGAGAAGTACTAATTTGCTCCTCTAAATCTTCAATTGTTAAAAGTGTTGGAGTTTGTAATACATTATACTATAATAAATAATTTTTATAATCTTCCCAAAGCTATTCGGCATTATCAACGCCGCCCTCTATGGTATCGCAATATTCAAGAAAAGCCTATTTAACATTAGATAAATCTGTTAATTCAATTGTTGACCAATCGTAGTTAATTAAGTAAGAAATAGCTTCGTTTGGAATCTTACCACTATATTTTTCTAAATTTTTACTCAGGTTAGTAATAAATATCCTTGCTGCTTCATTTGTATCAAACTGAGCAAAAGAATTTTCAAAAGCTTTTGCTCCTTCTACTCCGCTATTTTGAAGAACTTGTGAAAGCTAACTATTTTCAAAACCAGTACCAAATACCTCTGCAATATTATTATAAGAATCTTGCCAAGAAGTTGAAGCCTCTGAAATTAATGTATCTACATATTCTTTAATATCGCCAGTTAAATTTAATTTATCAGCTTCTTCTTTTAACTTTTCAATTGGTTCAGTATATATTTTTGAAACAAGTTCTCCTATTTGAGCAACCTAATTATCAGAAAGTTTTTCAGTTTCTTTTAAGGCATCATCGTTTAACAATGAATCTAATAATTTCTGATATCCCTTATTAAGAGCCTTTTCATCAACTTCTCCGTTAATAGTATTTTCTTTAATTAATTTATCAATATCTTCACTTGAAATTAAAGTTTTATTTATTACTTCTTGTAAAAGTTTTTGTTTTTCATCAGAATACTACTCTATTTTTGGATTTTGTAAGAAAAATAATTCAATATCATTTTGTGCTGTTGATAAATAAAGATCAGATAATGATTTAATATATTTGTCATATTCTTCTGGATCATAATCTGACGCATCTAATTCTTTAATTTTTTCTTGGAGCTTTTCACCGAATTTGACATACATTGAAATGTCTTCGTCTTCAGTGGTTTCAGAAATCCACTCATTAGCCTCAGCAATAGTACTGAAAGTTTTATTAGACATTTCTTCTGCGGTTTCTTTAACCAGATCGGCGAACATTGAATTTTCTTCTTCTAGTGTCTCTAAAACATTTTCATAAACTTCTTCTCTTTTCCAAAGAAAATTTGTTACATTTGCAAATTTTTGTGGATTTAATATATTATCAAGACCATAAGAAGTATCTCCCTATCCAATAATTAAATGAGTATTTACAGATTCAAAACCATTCTATAATTCTTCAATCTAAAATTTCTTTTCTTTACTCTATTCTCTTTGAGCTATTAGAGTATTCATTTCTCCAATTTTGGCTCTTTTTTCTGCTTCATTTTGTTCTTTTGTTGCTAAAATTAAACTCTCTTTCTATTTAGCTATTAATTCATCATAAGCAGTGCCACTTTTTAATATAGCCTTACCCTATGCATCATAGCCAGCTAATAAATTTGGCATATATTCAAGTAATGTTTCGGTAGCAGTGTTTAAATTATTTTGTTCTTCTTCTGTCAATAAAACTTTTTTACTTAATTCTTCATAAGTTTGTTTTGCATCCTAAATAGAATCATAAGATTTTTTTGCCTCATCATATTTCTAATTAGCTTCATCTAATTTTCTATTATATTCTTCTTGGGTGTCTTTTAATTCTTCAATTCTTTTTTGCCATCTATAAACACCATTGGCAGCTAATTTTTGTTTCTCATTAGTTTCTTCAATATTGTCAGCAACCTTTTTTGCTGCCCAAGATAATCCAGCAACTGCAGCCTAGCCAAGAGCCATTTGCCAATTACCAGTTAAAGCAGTAGTAACAGCAGAGATACCACTCTATACAGTAGTAGTAGTAAAGATTTCTGACCAATTAAAAGTGCCAGTAAATGCCATCATAGCCGCGGTGGCTATTCCTTCTCCTAATGCAGAACCGATACCATCACTAAATTTTTTTATACTAGATGTTTTAAAATTATCCCATTTTTCTTTCTTTTTATTTTTCTAATCTTCATCTAACTAATCAATTGCGCCCTTATAGTCGTTATCTGTATCACCTAAGTCCTATAATTCTGCATCTACTGTTTTTATTTGATTTTCTAATTCTTTTAATTGATTTTGTTTAACTTCTATTATAGAATTTTTCTAGTTCTCAGTTAAATTAGTATTCTAATCAATTTCTTCAATTTCTTTTTTAACCTAAGTAGCGCTTCGTTCAGCTTTTCCTAATTCTTCAACTAACTAATTTCTTTTATCAGATGTCTCAATTTTAAAATCTTTAAAATCTGTTTTTAACTTTTCTTTTTCTTGTTCTATTTCTAATAATTCTTTCTTTATCTTTTTACTATCTGCATCTAATTCAATAGTTGTTTTTTTATTTCCACCTGTAAAAAGTGAACCTAGTCCTTTTCCAATTACGCTCCTACCTTTCTCTAAACCCTCACTTAATCCATTAATCCACTACTTTGCCATAGTACGGCCAAGGGTTAGTGCTATTGGAGCGATCATTAAAATTTTAGTAAAATCTATACCCTATAATCTTTCAGCAAATTTTGTTGCACTTTCAATTAAAGTATCGAATACTCCTTTACCAGTCAGACTTATTCTAACTTGTTCAAAAGTATTCTTTAATTTATTTAATTTATATTCGGTAGAATCAGCAAACTTAGCAAACTATTGTTGAGATTTTCCTGCAGAATTCTATGCAACATCTACAAGTTGCATGGTACGCTCATAGTTTTCCATAAGGGCGATAAATCTTGACTGTTGACGTGAACCGGCAGCGATAGTAGCTATATATCTCTAACTATTTCTATCAAGAGTATTCCATTTTTTACCTAGGTCTAAGAATACATCATCAAGATTTCTAAACTATCCAGTAGTATCTTTTAACTAAACACCAACTGTTTTTAAAGCTTTGTCAACCTTATTGTAATCTAAATCTTCAAATTCACTATCTGCTGTTCCGGCAACATTTTCCTTTAATTCAGTAAATCTCGCAATAACAGTTTTTAACGCAGTACCTAAATTCTTAGGAGCTTCCTGAGTTACTTCGGCCATAGTTGCAAGCATTGCAGTAGTAGTTTCAAACTACATACCAGCAGAGTTTGCAATTGAAGCAGTCGCGCTCATCGCATCAGATAATCCCTTAACATCTACAGCGGCATGAGCAGCAACTTCAGCATATACGTCAGTTACACGTTGACCTTCAGACATTTCCATATGGAAACCACGAATTGCGGCGGTCATTTGAGCAGTGGCTTCTTTAAAGTCCAATCCTGCTAATGTAGCAAGTTTCATGGTTTGTTCGGTTAATTCCATAACCTCTGCAGTATCCAAACCTTGCTGATAATATAATCCAGAAGCTTCTACAACGCTTTGAGTAGATTGTCCAAGTCTATTAGCTAATTGAGCATATTCTTCATATCTGCCCCATAAATCGCTAACTTCATAACTTGTTACCATCGCAATTTGAGCAAAAGATTTATCAAGTTCTTTTACATCTTCAAAAGTTTGAGAAACCATTTGTCTAAATAAACGCCAAGAAGTTGTAATTGATAAAATTTGTTTTACAGAATTTTGAAGTGAATTTGTAAAATTATCAAAAGCCTATTGACTTTCAGACATTTTTGTGGTTTCTTCTTTTACTTCTTCTGTTCTTTCTTTTTGCTCTTTTAGTTTTTCATTTATTTCATCAATTTTTTCTGGTGTCTTATTTTTTTCTAAGGCATCTTCGGCAGAATCTCTTCGTTGAATGGCGCCAGTAACGTCATCTTCTGCCGCCGCCACTGAACGTAACGCTGTGGTAGTTTCATCAGAATTTAAAGTTCCAGTTACAGTATTTAAATTCTATTCAAGATTTATCTAACTATTCTAGCTTTTTAATAATTCTGCATTAAGTTTAGAAATATTATCTTTTGTCTATTCAATGCCAGTATTAATTGAACTACTAGGATTAAAAACAGTATTATTTAAATTTTCAAACTAAGTTTTAACATTGGTAATATTTCTAGCTTCAATTCCTAATTCTTTTAGTTGCTTTTCAAATTTTTCTAAAGCAGTACTACCTTTTTTACTACCTTCTACCGCAGAAGAAAAAGCCTAACGAACTAATTTCCACTAATCTGTACTAATCTTACTGCCATCGGCATTTTTGAAGTTTTTAGAAGTAAGACTAGTCTACTAAGTGATAGAACTTCTATTTTTTAACTATTTATTTAAACTGTTTTCTTCTGTATCAATAGATTTTTTAGTTAATGACTAGGAGTCTTTTTCTGCTTTAATCTATTTTTCAATTTCTTTAGTAATATCTTCCTAAATCTATTTTAATTTTTCAGCGTCGTTGGCTGCGTCAACTAGAGACTTGGAATATTCTTTACTTTTTTTAACTCCGGTCAACTAAGATTTAATAACACTCTCAGCTTCGCTTCTGACTTTACGATAACTAGCTTCAACTTCTTTTAAATTTTTACTAGCTTCTTTTAATTCATTCTATAAACCTTTTACATGGATTGACTAAAACTTAGCACTTAGATTAGAAGCATCAGTATTTAAATTATCCATTAATTTATAGAAATCTTTTAATTCTTTAGGTGAAGAAAAACCATTTTTAATACTCTGTTCTAATTTAGCCTGAAGCTCATTCATTTTTGATAAAGTTTTATCAATACTTAGAATATCTGTCTTATCTGCTTTTGAACGAATTTCATCGTAAACTGAATTTAATGATTTAATTAACTAACTAAAATCAGCTTTTGCCTAAAGATTGTAGCTAATCGTTTCATTTTTTCTATTCGCCATATTCTTACCTCACCTCTTTAAATTATATTAAATCTCATTAGGTTGATTTTTAAACCATTTGTTTTAATTTGTATCTTGGATTTACCAAAAACATTATTCTCTAAAAAATATTTCTCTTTATTCCAATCTTTAAAGGCAGTTTCTCTATTTTCATACTAGGTTCTAGTACTAGACTAAATTCTCTAACCTTTTATTGTAAAGAAGCCTTTATCATTATTCTTCTTTATTAAATCTTTAACCTAGTTAATTGCTATCTAATATATATATGAAGCAGGATAAACCACATTATTTATCATATAAAATAAATTACCTAATTCTGCGTTTCCTGCCTAATCATAGAAACGTAAAAAGGCACCAATTCTAGTAATTGCAATACTTCTAACTAGTTCTTTAGGATTTTCATTACTATATTTATCTATAAAGGGTGCATTAGCAGAGATAAATTTTAATAGTTCCTAATCTTCAAAAGTAAAATATTTTTCCATACCTGAACGGTCTATATCACTTAATTTATCATCTTTATATAAGGTAAGAGTTTCATTACTATTTAAGATATAATGTTTAACTTGAACTCCCCAATTGTTAGTTCCGCTTGTCATTAAATCATGCGGACTCTCACCAAGCTTTTTACCTCCAGGTATTTCTGACCACATATTACCAGTCATTTTTAAATTTGATAAGAAATTTGTTCCCATTACTAGCGCAGCACGTAGTTCACCAAATAGCCCTGATACATAAGCATTATTATTGCCGGCATCAAAAGCTTTCTACAAATATTCTTTCGTACCTAGCTTTGAAATAATTGAATAAAACTCATTTTTATTTAAAAATTCTAAAGATTTATTCTTAATATCTTTTGCACCGCCAAAAATAGATAAATCTACTTTTCCTAATGATAATAAATTTAAAGTATTAATATTACCAGCAAAAACTCTTTTAATACCTTCTTCTAAACCTAAACGAGTGCTTTCAATTAATACTTGTAAATCTTTATCATTTCCAGCACTTCTTTTGTTTCTATAAAGGATATTAGCTCCTTCTGCTAAAAATACATCTCCAGACACTGTTAAAAAAACAGAATTTCCATTCTTTATTTCTAATCTATAATCTTTCTTTGGAAGTAGTTGATTAAGTGATGACTAAAGCTTCTACCTTAAATTTTCACTAAAAGCAGTAGCACTTACAGTTTTCTACCTTTTTCTTCTAAAACTTTTATAGTTTTCTAATACTTCTTTTACCTAATTAAAAATTTCTTCTGTAACTTCATATCCATCTAAATAAAGGCTTTCTTTTGTTATCTAATCAAACTAATCAAAGATTTCCTGTTGTAATTTTGTATCTACTAATTCTCCATAGCCACCTTGGCCCGCACCTTTGTTTGGCTAAAGTAATTTTGTACGACTAAAATAGTCATATCCAATTTTTCCTTTCATTACATCATACAATTCTTTACTACCAAGTAATAGAGCAAAAGCCTATTCTGAGTTTAAAGACTATAAATTACTATCTAAAAAACCTAAACTCAATGCAGTCCAGAAAGAAATAGAATTTTTAATTAATGGTGCTGTTTTTCCAAAACCAATCGAAATTGTCTCATTACCATGATACTATTTATCTGCTTCTACTAGAGTACTATATTTAAGATTTAGTCCTAATTTTTTTGAAATATTATTAAAAATCTCTTCCTCTCTTGCTATAGATTTTGTTCTTTTTTCTTCTAAAAATACACTTACACTTTCTTCATCGGTAACTGTTCGCTCTTGCTAAATTTTTTGAATAAAATCTTCAATCTCATTCTCAATAGCACTCTGTGTCTATTCATACCACATTTTCTGTTTGCCCTATTCAGGTGGATTAATTAAGTCAAAATATTTCCATTTCTATTGCTTCACATGAAAGTCTGTAATTGCTTCACTCCAAGGCAAAGACTATTTTCTAGCCATATTAACTTCTCACCTCCTTAAAATAAAAGAGCGACATCTGTATGCCGCCCTTAAATATAATCTCCAGTTAATTCTCTATCTAAGAAGGTTATTTTTGCTACAGTTCCTTTTTTACTATCTTCTGGATATCCAGTAAAATAAAAATCACTAACTGTAGAATTTTCATAGTTCTTCCCTAATCTCATTGATAAATTAGAAGATAATTTAATTTTCGGCAACTCCAATATCGCAGTGGTTACTTGTCCACTTATTTCATCCTTTACACTCATTTTTGCGTCTAAACGCAAAAACCCATTAAACAGTCTATTTCCGACGTCTAATTCCTTAATCTTATCTTCATAAGTAAACGTATAATCTACATTTATTTCTCTATACGATTTTTTAAAAAATATTCTATTTCCATATAACTAAAATTCCCTAATTGGCATTCCTGTTTCTACATCATAACAGAATATCCAACGAATTTTAGAGGGTGGCAAAGGCTTAAGCATTAATTCTGGCCGTCTACCCATTGGTAATGGTTCAAAATTAGGATTAGGCTAAGCACCCCATTGTCCTTCAATTGCATTAGGACAAAATTTTAAATCTATATAACAATACTCTTCATCTTCAATTGTTTTTAATGTTTCCTAAAAAGGAACAGATTTGAATTTAGGTTCGTTAATTTTAGAATTACTTAATAAAGCCCAACTAGTAGAAGAAAGAACTCCGTGAGTTAAAGCAAAATTCATTTCTTTATCAATCTCCCAAAATATTAAAGGATTGTTATGAAGTCCTCCTTTTGCACTAACTTCTTTTTTTCGTTCCTATATCTAAGCAATTTCTGCCGTTTTAAAACTTAGAATAGTTTCATTTATATTATATTTTTTCTTTCCAATCTCTAAAGGCTAATTTAGTCTTAATGAAATATCGTATAACTCCTTCATCCCAGCAAAGTTTTCCATTCGCTTCGCCTCCTTTTTAATCTCTAATAATAAGTAAGTAACTTATTTTAATCATCTAAAAAAATAAGACGGCATTTTCTTATGCCGCCTTAGTATATTTCATTATTTTCTACATCTTCAACTTCTTCTTGTTCTGTATACATTCTAGTTCTTGTATATTCTGTTTCCTATGGTAAAATTTTTGAGCCGCCATATTCTTCATCATTAACAACATCAAACTATCTTAATTCTACCATTACTTCATTTGGAGGTGTAAGTACATCTATATTCATAGAAAAAGTTGTTGGCTCGCCATCAGCCTGTAATGTAATATTAGTATCCGTTGAAATCTAAGCTCTATTAATAATAAACTAATATCTTGAATCCTTATTAGTTTTCTATTCTCTAATATAAGTTTCTCCAACAATTTTAAATTTCTACGGGAATCTATCAGCATTAATAGTTAAGACCTTTCCAAGAAAATCTCTGTCATCAATTTTCTACTAAACAGTACGAGTCCATTTATAATAAGGAGTACCTTTCTTCAATGTTGCAATACCTCTCTTAGCTATATCTCCATCATAATTCGCAACTAGAGGCTACATTGTCTTAGCATCATAGAAAATAGTATAACTATGAGTTTTATCATTATTAAAATATGCCTATAAATTTTCCCACTATTGCTAAAAATCTATATTAAGTCCATTATCTTGTGTTACTACACAACCTTCCATTCTATCTATAACTTCAAGTTCAAAATTATCAGTATCAATTTTATAATAATCAGAAACTTTTTTAATCTAATTAAAAAGTAACTAAATTATCTTTTTAGGCATAGCTTTATATAATTCTTTATCTTTATCAATTGCTCTATAAAGAGAACGATTTTTATAACTGCTCTTTACTTTATACCTAAATTCAGATACATATTCTTCATTAATAAAATCCTAAGTTACATAAGGGGCTATATTTTTTTCAATATAATGTTCTCCATAATAAATTCTTACATTTTCACAAAGTATACTATCTAATCCAGTATGAACACGACTTAAAACGAAAAAAATCATTTCCCACTCTTCTTCCGTTAATTCTGGAGAAGGATAAGCATAAGTTGAATAATTTAATTTTCCAAATTTATTAGCTATATTAATTTTAGCAATTAAAGAAGTAATAACTGACAACTAAGAATTTAACCAACCATAAGTTAAACTCATTGAGGCGGCAGAAAATAAAGCATCTTCTAATGTTAAAGTTATATCTTTACCAAAATTCCAAGCTAAAATTTTCTAATCTGCATAGCCACCTCTTACTGTAACAGCAGTAGATTTCTAATTTAAAGTTGAAACCTTTAGCGTATCTAAAGTTAAAACAGGAATATAAATTTCTTCATCACCAATTTCAATAATACTATAAAAAGTTACATCAGCAACTTCTTTTATACCATATTTTTTAAACAAATTCATGGTTCATCACTTCCATAAGATAAAGTAATATTTATATCATCACTGTTTTCTTTAGTTAAAATAGAATCTTTTTCATTATTATTATAAGTCTAAATTAACAATATATCCCTATAATCTTTAATAAAATCTTCATATTCCTAAGTATTATACGCTTGCTCAATGGCCGCGGCCTCATCATTTGTAGGCAAACGCAAATAAGTATATTGTCCTGTAGTTTCATCATATCTTGAAATTCTACAATCCTAACCGACACAATATATTTCATTTTCTTTTGGTGATAATATACTTATTGTATAATTATCATTATTAACAATAGGTAAAACTCTACTATTACAATCATCTTTATTATATTGTTTAATTTTCATCATTGTACCGTCAACTTGACGCATAACTTTAAATTCCATATCAGCTGTTGCTGGCGCACCGTCAGCCTGTAAATCTAAAGTAATATTACTAATCAATTTACATAAAGGAACTTCAATTTGACAATGAATATCTTCACCACATCTATTTCTTACCCAAGTTTCACCAACTAACCTAAATGCACCTGGATATTCCTAAGCTTTAATTGTAATTTGTTTAAATTCATTTTCTTCCGATTTTTCACGAACAAACTAATAATACGATTCTCCCTCTTTAAAGGTTTTAAAATTTCCATAAACTGCTGTTCCATCAGTTTTAACGAACTTAAAAGAATTAGGCTCATAAGGCATCAATGTTTTTGGATCTATATAAACTGTTAGATAAGACTACTAATATTTAATATCTTTCATAGCATTATAAGACTTTATATTTTTATCTACATCTATTGCAAAGTTTTTATTTGCAACTTTATGCTACATATTATCTAGCAATCCAATATTTTCTTGTTTATGTTTTAATAAGTGAATGCCCGGTTCCTCTAGGGTATTATCAATATTCCAATCTTCTACAATAAAAAAAGTACCCAAATAAACTTTAAAAGAAATTGTTTTTTCTACCGGAATTTTTAATATTTTATCATCAACCTTTTTTACTTCTAATCCTTTTAATTTTTTAGTAATCGTTTTATAAAAATGATGATAAGGAACATACTCAGTCCAATGTTCCATTTGTTCTTTCGTTTTCTAATTCTTAAATAAAAAACGCTTATTATTATTATCTTCAAAACTATGAATACAAAAATCTATATTATCACTAAAAGCCTAATCTTTATTTACAGAAGTAGTTGTCATTTGTCCATTACACTATTTCCACTAATATTCCAAAATAGAATGACATTTTTTATAATCATTAGTACTTTCTGTAGCAATAATTTCATTTTCATTTTCTGTAATTTTAAATTTACGGTTCTCAAAATTCTCAAAGTTATTTATTAAAAGCTCGGCTTTTTCATAATATTCATGTGTAAAAATACCAAGCTAATTATTTTCCTATTCTATAATTAAGTCAGAATTATTTATCTTGACTTTTTTATTATATCTATGTACATATACTGGATCGTATTCTTCATCAAACTGATAAAAGTTTTTATCCTTAATAACAGATTCATAAGTTTTAAATTTTAATTTGTTATCACAAGGACAATAAAAACCAATCCAATTAGTACCTACAGTTGTAGAATTATTATCTAACCAATTTTCATCCACAACTTGCTTATAATATTGTTTATTACCATAATTATCAGTTTCTATGTCTGCCGGCACCCAAACTCCTTTTATCTTTATGGGTCTTAAGCCATAAAAACCGCCCCATAATAAACTCTATTTAGCCGGAGTATAAAGTGCATCCTATAAGCTTATTCTTATTTCTTTACCATAATCCCATATAACGTGTTCTGCATTGCCCAGACCTCCCCGAGCAGAAGTCTGCTCGGTAGTCTGTTCAACTGTTGAGACTTTTAAAGTGTCGAAGTACATTACAGGAATATAAACTTCATTATCATATTTGTCATAGGTAATTCCGTACAAGGTTACATCCATAACCTCTTTTATACCATACTGCTCAAATAAGCCCACTTTAAATCGCCTCCTTTTATTACTCGCTCAACACTTCTGAAGAGCCATCTACTGCATAATAGCAGCCATTTTCTCCTTTTTGCATCTTTGTAGCAATTTCATAAGCAGTAATTTCCATCATAGCTCCACCACGAGGTCTAGCTACTTCAAGATTTAAATTAAATGTAGTTGGTTCTCCCTCTGCTTCAAGAGTAATGGTCTAATCAGATCTAACCTTGCAAAGAGGAATTTTAATCTACATACGTTCATCTTCTCCAGTATCATGAGATCTAATGTAAGTCTCTCCAACCATCATATACATACCAGGCCACTGGTCTGCTTTAATTGTAATTCTATTACCTTTAATTGCCTTACCCTTGGGAGCAATTGTAAGAGATTTTACATAATATGGTTCATTATAATGGAACCAATAATCATCATCAAATGGCTACATTGTACGAGGATTTACATAAGCCCAAAGTTTTCCTTCAGTTTTTCTCATTTCTTCTGTATTTCTATCATACTCAGCAATCACTGTAG
>Ga0247608_10004785_pt1 | contig 14951 bp, 20 predicted proteins | sample 176DNAGHGlowgp2_FD_193490 | JGI IMG/M metagenome (GOLD analysis project Ga0247608, IMG submission 193490) | Sheep rumen microbial communities from Palmerston North, Manawatu-Wanganui, New Zealand - 1766 DNA GHGlow gp2 | ecosystem: Host-associated > Mammals > Digestive system > Stomach > Rumen ...
AAAATAAGAATTACAACTACTACTATTTGTTTTACTATATGCTGTACCACTAATAGTTGTTGTACCATCTAATATTTCATATACAGTTTCATAAACACTATTTTGTCAACTCCAATTAGTAGTATAGCTAGTATTTATATTTGCTAAATTTGTATTATCTATTGATACTGTACTATTTGTTTGTTTTACCAATAACGCTTATACAAACCAAACAAAAAACCTAGTCTTAAACTAGGTTTTCTATATGAGTAAATACATTGTTAAATAGCTTGGTATACTGCTATAGCTGCGTAACCGTCGTTAGTTTCGGTAAATGTACAGTTTGTAAACGATATACCATTACAATTACTAGCACTTACGCTAGTTGGTCTATATACATTATTCCTATTAGCAGCAACTACTCAATTAGCGTGCGTCATTTTTGAGTATTGAGACGTACTACTATAATAACCTAAAGCAGCCATAACAATACAATTAGCAGTAGTACAACTACTATTTAAACTTGAAACACCATCGGCATAAGTCCTAGTCTTTTGTGTAAAGTATGTACTGCTACCTGTTACAGTATTATAAATTGTATAAGCGTTATTTTGTAAGATAGAATTACTTGTACTATTAGCTGTTATTGCACTAATTGCTACACTACTTTTTACTATTGAGTTTAATATTGCTGGATCAGCAAAGAAAGTAGCCATTATTGTACTATCTTTTGCCATAACTCCCATAGCTGTTGGATCATTAATTAACGTTAAGAAATCGCTAGCCAATTTCATTACATTTAAGCAATTTGAGTTATTTAATACCTTAGCAAAGTCAGTAGCGTTACTCTTTAAAGCGTCAAAATCAGCATAGTCTCATATATCAGCGTAAGCCTCGTATACTGGCATAAAATCATTTAAAGTTAATGTTTTTAAGCTGTTTACTTGATCCTGGTTACTCATTATTTGAGTATAAAATGTTTGGTTACAAAGGAAAGGTACTAATTGTATACCTCTTAATGTACTAACTATTCAAGCGAAAGCATCTTGCACAACTTGGTAGTTATTCAAATAATAATTACCATATTCGGAGTTTAAATAAATATTTCTAGCTCTTTCGCTTTCGGCTATAACGCTTATACTGTTCCAACACTCGCTTACCTCTTTAGTAGCTCCGTCTTTACTGCAAATTACCTCCATAGCATAAGAGCTATTAACTACATTAACCATTACTGTATAACTATGGCTTATTATACTCATACTAGAGGCATCGCTGGTAATTTGGTCTCGGTTTTCTCCACTTGTAAGCCCAACGTCGTCCTCGTCACTTAATCAGTTTATAACTTTATATAATCCAGAATTAAGTTTAAAAAGACTATCAAAATTACCTAATTTTGCATCTATAAGAGCATTGACGGTAATGGTATCAGTACCACCACCGCCTCCCTCTGGGATCAAATACTCTACTCCTTTAATTACTAATTTTTTTATATATTTAGCCATAATCGTTTATTATTAGCTGTTTAAATTATACGTTTACCTCTTCGTAAATAATATAAGTATTACCATCAGTTTCTTTAGTTGCTGGTAAATCTCCGTATGCTGCCTCTGTTACAGGTACGTCTCCTTGTATATTAAGTGTACCATTAGTGCTTTGGTTAGTACTAAAGCTACCAATATTACTTGTTACTCATTGGTTAAGTGTAATTGTAGCGTTACCAATATCGCTTGTATCGGCTTTATTGTCCCAATTATATTTATCTCCAGTAGTTACCAATGATAAATCAGTACCTTCTCTAACAGCTTGTTTATTTTCGTATTTAGTATCAGTTGCTTTAATTGTTAATACTCCTCCTATTGTTTCTATTGTAACATTTTCTCCAGCAGTAAGTTTATCTTGTTTCTTATAAACCTGTGCCTCTGTAGCTGGTTTAGTACCATCGTTAGTAGCATCGCTTGTTTTAGAAGGCAAAGCAAATTCAGTAGTAAATGTTTTTTTACCACTAATTGTTTGTGCTGTATTAAGAGTTACTAGGTTAGATAGGTCTACCATTTCAGCCATTGGATCCCAACCTGTTCAATTCCATACAACATTAGTACCAGCATCAAATTTAGGTGCTGTAGCGTGTGCTGCTACTACGTTATACATATCTCCTTTAGTAGGATTAGCTGGCAAACTATCATAATCAGCTACTTGTCCTTGGTAATTTACGGCACTACCGATTTTACCTTTAACATAATCAGCAATAGATTTAGCAGCAATAATACCAGCTGTAGTACTTGTACCTGCGTCTAGGTCGTTTTTAGTTACCTCTGTGTATTCAGTATTAGATGCACTAATAGTTAGCACTCCTCCTACACTTTCTATAGTAATATTTTCCCCTGCTGCTAAAGCGTCTTGTTTTAGAGCTACCTGTGCCTCTGTTGCAATTACAGTAGGGTTATTCCCTGCAGCAGTACTTTTACTTGGTACTACAGGGCTAGTAGTAAAGGTTTTAGTCCCATTTATTGTTTGGTTACTTGACTTGTCAACGTATTCGTCACTAGAAGGCAAGTAGTAAGTAACACCATTTATTAGCAATTTCTTTAAAAGTTTTTTAGTTGCCATCTTTAAATAAAAAAAGGTTAAAAAAATATTTTAAGGTGTTTCGTTTACCTCTTCATATTCAGCCTCTACCGCACTAAAATTAGCGTCATTTTCTAAATCGCTAGATTTACCAGTAAAAGCTACTTTATGTAAGCTATCTCTTAAAGCCTGTATTTTGTTATCTACATACTCAGTAGTAGCGATCCTCTTAAACGTTCAATTTCATTTATCAAAATAGAGGTTACCATCGTTACCGTATAAAGTCCTTGTATAGCTTGTTTCAGTTTTACAATTTAATAATAAACCGTTTACAGGTCGTCCATTTTCTCCAGTAACATTACCTACAGTAACTCCAATAGGAAATCCACTTGTAGGAGCTAAGTTATCGTCAAATTGTAAGTCTGTATAAATAGTATCTCCCTCAATTCTAATAAGGTTTTTAGTTGCCCTTACTTGAAAACCTACGGCGATAATACCAGTATCTACGCCGCCTATATACCAATGTCCATTATCTCCTATACTAGGTATACTAGCGTTAACCTCGTCTATTATGCTGTTAATTTTCTCTCTCGCTACTCTACCTGTATCTCCGTTTTCTATATGAGATGCTACCATTTTTTTTAGTTATTATTAAACGAGCGTATATATACTCAAAAATAAAATAATGTTGGTTTTTAATCTTTAAATTTGCCGTCAGGTGTCCAAATTCCTTTATCGTTCCACCGTCCCCTTAATAAAATCCGTTCTAATACTCAAACTGGTCTATACTGTATGCAGTAGTATACTCCGTGTTTAAATTTTTGGTATGTTGCTTTTTTTTCTATATAATTTGGCTTACTTTCGTTATGTTTTGTTAAAATTTTAACGCAAAAATCTTTGGTGGCTATAATTGTCACTTTAAGATTTTGTATTAATTTTACATTTAATCGTTTACAATTCATTGAGGTATATTAAAAGAGTGTAAAACTTGTCCCTCTATAGTGTCACTATTAAGCCTATTTTTCTGTGTGTTATCGTTTTTAGTTCCCCAAATCTCGGCTTTAAACTCTCAGCATTTACCTGTAGTATCTTCGCTTAATATCTCAAAATTTACATAACTATTTCCCTCTCCTTCAGTATCTATTTCCCCTGTAAATTCCTTTATACCATCAAAAAATTTTATAGATAATGTTATATTATCGTATTGTGTAAGGTCTGTATCAGTTTCATTTGTTAATACTCCATCTGTGTACTCTTTGTCTGTAATATGAAACTTTACTTTAGTATCGCTACCTTCTAATAATTTCATTTTAATATATTTTAAAGATTAAAAACTATTTTTTTCTTAGATTTTGTAAGATTAAATCTAATATATTTGTATCAGCTTTATAGTTCTCTGTAATTTTTATATCAGCTTTAATTCCACCATTAGCATTAATTGTTACTTTACGGTTTTGGATCAACCCTAAATATTGTAACTCTAGCCACTCGTAACCAGTATTAAGCCTTATATTTTTTCTATCTCAAATATTAAAGTCCCACCAGTCAGTATCTCTACTAACTTGTATAGATGGCAAAGGTAAACCACTAGGTATACTAAGTGCCGCCTCTTCTCAATATTTCTCAAATAATAGGTTTGTCTCTTGTATAAATTCAGTATCGCTTATTTCTCCAGTATCGTTTTTAATATAGCTGTAATACTCGTCCATTGTGTCCTTCCGTGTTCGGTCTACTATATTTGTACCCTGTGTAAAGTTTACGTCAAACTCCCAAACACCACTTAATACTTTACCAGCATCTTTACTAACCTCCAATGTATTTGTATCTCAGTTTAACACTCTTACTACTAGCTTTGGCTCTGCCTCCCAACAATACTTTAGAATATCGTAAAAGCTCGTTCCAGTATCAAATTCTTTGTCTATCGTAGTAGTACAGTCGTTTAATCCTAATACCATTGGTAAAGGGAAATTATTATTTAACTCGCTAAAAATACCGCTTACTACGTCTTTAATAGGTGTGTTTATATAATTCTTTACACCTCTAATAATACGATATTGTAAATAACTAAGCCAATTATCAGCCTCTATTTCTACTGTAGTTGTTTTAAGTGTAACGTCTGTAATATAACCTTCAAAAAGCCTAATAATCTCTCAAATTTTCCTACCGTATGCTACACTAATTCTATAACCTTTCTTTAAAGGTCTTTTCTGTAGCCGTTCCTCTGTAGGAAATCTTAATTTTAGCTTACCTCCTTTATTAATTTCGTCGTCTACAGTTAAGCTAAATATATCGTTAATAACTGCTACTACTTTATTTTGTCAGTTTTTAATTTGAATTGTTAGCATAATCGTAGTTTTGTTTAAATAAATAAACTCCACCAAATACTATATCGTTAGTCTCTTTGTTATATACTGGTGCTAAAAATTGTCTAAAAGCTATAGTTCCCTCTCGGTCTTCAGTTAATGATCCATTAAACTTTCCAATAAGCTTTCTAATTTTTCCCCTTAATTCATAACCTTTTTTATAATCCTCGTATTTAACTACTATATCTATTAATACAGGGAAAATATCTATACCCCTCTCAAACCCAGAGTTAGAGGCATCTATATTACTCCAGTTACCCTCATTAAATACTATAGCAGGTCAATTACCTTGTTCTACCTTTAGAAATCCAACTCTATTTACGTTAAGCTCTTGGTTACTCCTAAGAAACTCTTGTAAAGCCTTAGGTCGGTTTGGTGCGTCTAATTTTATTGTCATTGTTGTTTCATATAATCATTAAAGAGTTTAATAATATTTTCCTTTTCCTGCTGGTATACCTTATAAAAAGTATGTTTTCCCTCTATACCTCTAATTGCTATAGCTCTAGCAATTAAAAAGACTGTTCCTTTATCTTTGTAGTATAAATCGTCGTAACGGCTAGTAGCTCCTCATTGTATAAGCATACCTTTACGAGCCGTCCAACCTACTAAAGCATCTAGGTTAGGAAATGTACCAGGTTTTCTACCATATTCCCTAACTGCTGCATATTCTAAACTACTCCCAACCTCTACTACACCATCGGAAACTTGCCTATAAGTTACGCTCCTTGCTAAAGCTCCAGTATCGTAACTATCTACTTGCAACTCTTCTCTAATTTTCCCTTGTAAATATTCAGCACAGTATAAAAGAGCTTGGTTATAGTCTTTCTTTACGTTTTTTATGAATTTATCTACTCCTTCTACCGTGTATTTCATTTAGTCAACTAGCTTAATAAAATATTTATTATGGTGTGGTGCGTTTGCATCTTGGGCTACATACATTGTTATTACTTGGTATCTCTCTCAGCAAAATACGATATAATCAGTAGGTTTTATAGTAACGTCTGGATCAGTATACATTTTTTGTACTTTAACTTTTACGTCGTCTATACCATTAATAAGCTGTAAATCTTTGTAGTTTAAGCTACTTATTCTACATTTAATCGGTTTGCTTATTTGCTCGTATTGTTTTTTACTTATACCGTCCTCGTAAATAGTAACCTCTTTACGGCTTATAATCTCGGCACTATTGCAAAATAAATCTTGTATTACCATCTTGTTTGGATCATAAAAGGTAAATTATCTAATATCTACGTTCCAGAAACCTCGTTCCTCTTTATTCATATATTTTTTAAGTATATCTAATATATCGCCGTCTGTAGGTATACCAAAATACATAAAAGCAGCTGCAGTATCGCTATAAGTTTCGCTAAAATCGTCTATTTGTCTCTTAGTTACTTTCTTAGCACCTGCATTTAATCCTTGTACTACTGCGTAACTATAAAAGCTATCTATTAGGCTTATAGTAGCCATTTTTAAGTCCTCTGGTATAATGTAGTTACCATTTCAGTCGTTAAACTGTTCGGCATCTATCTTAGCCCAAATTTTATTAGCTACGATTTTCTCATATTTAGCAAGTTGTACTTGCCCTGCCTGTGTATCGTATAACTCTATAAGCTCTGGGTTAACTGTTCCCTCGGCTATCTCGCTTGGAGTTACTATTACTACCATCTTTAATAAATTATCTAACTAAAATATATCGTAATATTCTATATTAACGTCCATTACCTTAAATATTGCTCCAGTATCTATAGCAATATTATTATTTCATACTTGTAATAATGGTCGGTGGCTACCTAATACTACTAGCCCTGTAATATCTTCGGTGCTGTCTTCTCCCTCTAGGTATGCTCTACGTTTATCGCTGTCTATAATAATCTTATCTCAAACGTTTACTGTAACACCGTTAAAATTTATTTGCATTTCCTCATAACCTCCCTCGTAGTCGTGTATTACATTTAACACTCAATTAGGGAAAGGGTTAGGATCAGTAATAGTACAAGTAATTAATACTGGTGCATCTACTACCCCTCAATAATTTATAGCCTCTCTATAATATTCTCGTTTAAAAGGCAATTCAGTATTAAGGCGTTTTCAAAATCTCGTATTTCTACCATCAGCTATAGTATTCTTATCTATACTCCTAAATTCGGAGCTGTCTGTAATTAATTCTACGCTAATACCTACCCATTTCTCGTTAGCAAAATCGCTAAGCTCTACACCCTTTAATACTTGGCAATTACAAGCCCAGACAAACCCCTCTACGTCTGTAAATTTTAACTCTTTCCATAGGTTAGGATTAAAAGGGCTAGGGTTAGTTTCTGGATTAAAAGCTCTTTGTACTTTCCTTAATAACTTTCGCCTTTCCTCTTCAGTATCGGCTAATATATCAAATAAAAACCTAATACGTCTATTTTTCTTTTCTGTAGGTGCTACGTATTCTCAATGTCTAATAGCGTATTTCTCTGTACTAGCCTGTGTTGCTACCTCAAAAAAACTAAACTCTTTAAGGCAAAGAAAACCGCCAGCAGGTCTAAAATAAGGAGAATTTAGAAAAGATAAGCCATTATATTCTACACTATGTACCATTATTTTATTATAACTCATACGTATTTATGCTTAATCTAATAAACGAGAGTTAATATACTCAAAATAAAAAAACTGTTGGTTTATTTCTACCAACAGCCTTATATAACTTTAAATTTATCTATAATGTAGTGTTCAAATTCAAACTCCGATTTAAACTTTAATTGTTTATATTTATCTAATACGCTTGGGTTTTGGATCGCTCCAGCCATCTCTATTAAATAACTTACCTGGCTCTGTGTTAAATCCATTACCTTATTTTTAGTTAATTGAGGGTAATAGTGCATTACATAACATATAGTAAACACGAATAACGCCTCCGAGTACCCCTTATTATCTTCGTCGGCGTTTATACTAAACCCAACTCTCATAATACACTATCTAAACACTCTTTGTATTTACTTTTTGGCAAATCGTCTAATAAATTTAGAAACTCGCCAGCGTCTCACTCCAAACAATATTTTTTAAGTATCTCTTCAATACTTAATCCCATATCTCTTAAACTAGGCTCTCTAAATACTCGCTTTTTATCATTAAGCGTTATCTCAGCTTTCTTATACCCCTCTAAAAAGGTTTTTAAATCTATAGATGCCATTTTTGGATCATAACTAAATAAAAAACAAGTAATACAGGCTAAACGAACAAACACCTATACTACTTGTTTTTTAAATAGGCTTACCGTAGCAAGCCTAAGTTGTTCGTTTAATTTTATATTCTATAGTGACAAAGACTAATCGTTAGAGGTAGGTAAGTTAAAACCGTTCCACTCTTGCTTAATAACTGTACCAGTAATTTCTACAGGGAAACCAACAGTAGTATCGTCGTTATCAGCTATTTGTTGCATTGTAGCTTTACTAGCTTGACAGTTATCTAAGTAAGTTCTTACGTATTTCTTTTCTCCATCAAACTCAAATTCATTTACTAATACCATAACGAAAGGTTTAGCTAAAGCGTTTGCTTTATGTTCCATAATCTTATCGTCAGCATTTTCAGCACTATAAGTTACAGTCAATTTTACCTTTGATGGTGCGTCTACGTCTAATACACCAGAATTACTTGTCTTTTGCTTTAATTTAATGTAAGTGCTACCGAACATATCTACACCTAGTGTATAGTCTGTATCAGCAGTAAGTGTAGTTTCAACACCATCTATTAAAGCTTTGATGCTAGCAACAGTAACGGCAGTATCGTCAGCGTTAGAGTACTTTAATAAAATATCTTTATCAAAGCTCCAGTCTCCTGGCATAAATGTTTCAACCTCGCCTGTAACTGTACCTGCGTGTAATTCTACAAGTCCAAATTGTAAGATTTCTAGCTTTTCTACTGTTAGTTCGTGTGGAGTAATACTTACAGTCATTTGGTTACCATTTTTAATCTTTTTAATAGTACCGTTACTATAAATATCGTCTACACTTTCTCCAGCAGCAGCTAAGCTTTGGTCTTTATAAAACCCTAATTGCATAAGTGTATCGCTCCATTTTTTAGCGATATATACCTCCATAGAGTTAGGTATCATATGCCCAGGGTTTAAAGGTGCTTTTAAAGTCATATCTTTTTTAGCATACTCAAATAAAAATTATTTCTTTTTCTTTGATGCTTTCTTAGGCTCTTGTTTTACCTCTTCTACCTTTTCAGCTTTTTTAGGCTCTTCAGTTTCTTTAGGCTCTTCAATAACCTCTTCAGCATCTTTTTTAACCTCTGTAGGTTTGTTACTCCCTTCTTTTATAGGTGTATCTCTTAGAGGTTTCATTACAGTAGTAAAGTATTGTCATACCTCGTCTATTGTAACTATATCTCCTTTCTTATACTCCTTGTTAGCAATTCTACAGTCGGTAGTAATTTCGTAAAGCATAATTTACCATATTACCAATATAAAAGGTTAAAGAGGGTTAAATTAATAACCCTCTAGCTATTACTATTCTTTTACCTCTTTAGTATTTACTGGTGCTTCTTCGCTGTTTACTACTTCTACAGCTACTGGAGCTTGTGTAGGGTTAGCGTTGTAAGCGTTAGTAATAAGAGCCTCTTTAGATGCTTGTCTAAATTCAGCTGTTAATTCTGACTTAATTGTTTCTTGAATTACTTGGCTGTTAGTATTTTCTCTGTAGTCAGCAAAAAGTACGTCAACCTTAAATTCAGGATCGTTAAGTACGTGTACGATAGGTCTACCTTCTCAAATAAAGATATCTCCGTTTTCTATACTTTCGTCAATAACAAATTCAAAATCTTTTCCGAATACGTCACTTGTAAAGTAAGTTAATCTTGTACCTGCTCCTTGGTCTCTTCTATCTTCTACTACGTATTTATTCTTAAATACTCTTCTTAGATAGTTCTTAGTTGCAGCGTTCATAAAGATAGCCTCTGGATTTCCTCCTCTTTGCTTAATAGCTAACAAAACGTTTTCAATTTTGTCTTCAGTAATAGCTCCTTCAGCATCAAGTACGAAACCTCCAGCTTTATTAATAGCCTCTTTCCAACCTCCCATAGTTCTACGTTTTTCGTCTCCTGGATCGTTGTATTGAGCTCCATAATAAAGAGTTTTATTGATTTCTAGTAATTGTTCGTCAAACTTAGCCTCTCTTTCGTCTCTAAGTAAGTCTTCAGTTGCTTTTTGTTCAAATTCAGCAGCGTCTTTAGAAACATAGATAGACTTAGTAAATGTTTGTACTACGTTAGTACACTCAGCTTTACCGAAAGCTTTATAGTCTTCAGTAATTTTAAATTCACTTTCAGCTTTACCTAAGATTTTAATAACAGCATTAGCACTAATAGCAGCAGCAGTAGTACTAGCCCAACCTCTTACAACAGTAAGAGCTACTTTATTATTTGCTGGATCAGCTTTAGCTGTTACCATAATTCTTTCGTCTCAAATCATAAGTAAGTAACCTGCAGTTACTCTAGCTCCTAATTGTTCGTCTACATAGATAGTAGTTGCATCAGCTAAAGCAGCGTCAGTAACTTTTCCTTCTCTAGCAACTTGCTTTTGAGCGTAGTAAGTTAAAACAGCGTTCTTTACTTTTTCTCCTCTAATAGCTCTAGCTAAAAGTGGAGCTTCAGCTCTAGTCATAAGTAAAACAGCTGTTACCCAGTCTTTAAGGGCGAAATCTCCTTGTAAATGTAGCATTTGTTCTAAAAAAAAGAATAAAAGATTTTTAGGGTTATTTTCCCTCAATAAGGTCGTAAAGTTCTTTACGTTCCCTATCGCTTAGCCTCTCGCCTCTTTCGGCTTTGGCTTTCAATTCAGCTAATCTTCATTGGTTACTACCGCCTGGTATGTCGCTACCTCCTTTAGGAGCTTGTTTATGTTCTCCATCTTTGTTAGATGGCAACATACTTTCTATAGCATCTAAAGTTTTAGCAGTTTTAAATGGATCGTCTCCCTCAGTAATTAAATTACTAACGTTGCTCCATTTATCGCCGTATGCAGTCTTTAACTTTTCTACTCTAGCGTTATTGGCGTCTGTTTGGCTAATTTCTCTAGCTTTCCAAACCTCCTCTTTAGCTTTGTAGTCAGCTAATTCCTGGTCTTTTTGAGCTAAAAGCTTTTCGTGTTCTCCACGTTTTAAAGCCTCTTGCTCTTCGGCTTTTTGCTTTTCAGCGTTAATTTTGTCCAATTCAGCTTTAGCTGCCTTGTACTTTTCGTTAATTTCGTCAAACCTAGCTTTAGGTATAGACGTAGTACCCTCTTTTTTACCCGCATCGTCCTTAGAGGTGTCTGGAGTGTCGGTAGTGTTATTATCAACGTCACCACTTGCTCCTCCTCCGTTAGCTCCATCGTCGTTAACGTCAAATAGTGCGTGGTTGCGTCTTAATAATCGTAATGGCATTTCGTTTAAATTGTTTAAATAAATTAAAACGCAAGGTACTATAACTAAAAATAAAAAAGTGTTGGTTTTTAACTGCCAACACTCTTTAAAACCTAAATACTAACTAGGTTATTTGCTAACAAAAATATCTTTATAATTATCTAATACAGCTATAATATAACCCCTACAATTAGGGTGGTATGGTGGCAACTCTACAGTACCATCAGTAACGTCTACTACTTTTCCTGTATATTCTTTACATATATTGCAGCAGTCAGCTTGTTCTACCACTCTAAATTTTGTTATACCTATTTGGATCGCTCTATTAATTGTACCTTGTATGTTTGCTATACTTGTCTCCGTTCTAACTAACATATCTACATAACGGTCTAAAGTTCGTGTTTTTCCTCCTCTATCTTTAAATACTGTAATTTGGTTTTCCTCAAAATATCTTGCCACCTTCTCCTTCATAGTCTGTAAACTATCTCCAGTAATAACACCTCTTGCTAATTTCTCCCTTACTTTTTCCTGCTGTAGTTGGTTTAGCATCGTTAAGGCTTGGCGTTCCATACCATCTAAAGAGCTTTTAACATAATTCTTTGAATTATCTAAGAGTGCATTTACTGCCTCTATATGTAAAGCTCCTAAATCGTCTATCATTTTCTCTAGCTCCTTCTCTGTGGCTTTATTTATGATCCTGTAGCTTTCCTCTTTATCTAATAAATTATCTATGTATTTGGATCATAAAAGGTACTCTTGCCTAATTCTTATGTCGGCTCGGTCGCTATATTCTTTATCTAAGTATTTAACTATTCTACCCATTTTCTTTAGTAAGCTGTTTGCCTTTGTTATATCGCTACTATTAATTGCTAAAAGGTAGCTAGTATTGAGTTTTGCCAGCTCCTCTTTAAAAATTTTGATTAGTTGGAAATCAGCTTTAGTATATTTAGCAAAATAATTAGCTCTATTCATTACATAAGAATTATAAAAGGCAAAATAATACTGCATAGCAATATAAATAAAGCTATACAAAACTGTATAAAGAAAAACCAAAACAAAAAGCTTATTTTATGAGGTTTCCTAACGATTTCCTTTACGCTTTCCCTTAAATGGTCTGTAATAGGTATCTCGTCGCTTAATATTGTTTTCCGTTGGTCGTTCATTTAATAATATTTAAGTTATAAATGATAGCCCCTGTATTAGCGTAGTCTTATACCTGTATACGTATAAGTAGAGGCTCGGGGCTATGCTGTTCTATTATTTATCGTTTTCCTCGTCTAAATTCTCGTCTAAATATTCTTTATTCTCGTCTAACTCTTCCTCCTCTTCGTATTTAATATCAGTTTTATTTTGAGCGTAAGCATCTACAGTCTCTTTATTTATCTTTGCTAATTCCTCTTGTACCTCAGCTTGGTCGTAACCCATTATGTAAGCAATAGCACTCTCTTTACTCATAATACCAGCGTTAATTTGCATTACAGCAGTATTAGTTCTCTCGTTTACGTCGTATGCTGCAGGCTTTACAAATTTAATAGTAGGTAAGTCTACCTCATAACCTGCTATTTTCATTATACCCTTAAATAATCTTTGTAAGCTAGAGTAAATCATTTGCTGTTTTGTTTCTACTCTTTTATAGAAAGGTAAAAACTCCTTCTCTGTAGTTCCTACTGGATTTGATCCACCATAGATAGCATTAGTTAATAATACTGGTGGTATAGATGCTATAAAACCTACAAATTTTAATAATGTTGGTATATAATCATTAATAGCAGTAGTAACTAATCCTGTGTCTTTATTTATATACTTTGCTGGCTCTTCTCCTACATTATGTACTAAATAGTCTGGATTTTTACTAAATTTATCTCCCTTTAGCTTTTGCATTGTTTGAGCGTCCCTAAATGATGCTGGCACACTCATTTTACTTGTAAGGTTTTTAATAAATTCCACACTTATTTGGCTTGTTCTATCGTTTATCTCTTGGAAAAGGTCAGCTAAGTCTCTGTAGTCGCTCTGGTGGAAATATCTAGGGATTTCTCATACGTCAGCTCTATTAATTAGCTTGTCTTCTCTGTCCTCTACAATATGAGGGTTACTTAGGTCGTTATTAAAGATATAAAGTGGTAAATCGTCTAAAATTTCCTCTTCTCCCTCTTCTAACCTATCGCTAAATATAAAGCTACCATTATTTGCCCATTTTTCTCCGTAATAACCTTTCCATTGTCAGTTATCTAATTTTTCGTAGCGATCCACATAAAAATATGTTTTACCGTCTCTATCTCTTTGTACGCTGTAAATGTAGTGTTCTTTAATGTCTTCAAAACCGTCTCCAATACGTAAACCTTCCATATTAGCAAGGTAATTTGGTAAAGGTATAACCTCAACCCTAGGCTTTCAGTCTTTATTTCTAAGTCTCAATATTCAGTAACCAATACTACTTTGGTCGTCTACTCCTTCAACTAATTTTAATTGTAGTTGGATTTCGTCGCTTAGTTGTGTAAAGATTTCGTTAATTTCTTTATCTCCTCTAAAATCCACCATTAAACCTAGCCCTATTACATAATCAGTATAAATTCTGGTTACAGCTCTAGGCAAGTTTAAACTCATATAAAGTTGTTCGTCCTTTGTAATATCGTGTGCTAAATCGCTTTTAATTTTAAAAGCGTCAGCTCTAAAATCCTTCTCGGCATATTGGCTAGTACTATTAGCAAACATTAAAGCGTATTTACGATTAGCTTTTACAAACTCTTTAAATGGCGATAAATTACGTTGTTCCATTTTTGGCGTTAATTAAAATAAATTTAGTTGCGTTATACTCAAAAATTAAAAACTGTTGGTTTCTTTTAGTAACTGTTCTAAACCATCTAATATAATTTTTTGCACGTCCTCTATATCTATCTCGCCATTTAATATAGCACTAACATTATAATTTTTAATCTCGTCAACTATTTGCTCGGCAATAGTGTAAATCTCCTCTTTAAATTGTACTGTTTTAAGCATCTCTTCTAAATCATAAGCCATTATTGTTTCTTATTAGAATATAAAAGCTTTTTATAATATCTTATGTTTTCGTCTTTACTCTTTAGCTCCTTCTTTATCTCCTTTCGTCTTGTCTTTCGGTATTCCTTCTCTTGGATCAGTAATTTATTTTCTATTTCTAAGTCTTTAATCCTAATTCTAAGGTTTTTTATATCTATATCTTTCTTAGCGTAAGCGTCGTATATGTTCATTTTATTTTATTAGGATTTAAAATACTGGCAATGGCGTTTTTCTCATTTGTCGGCATATAGCGTCAGTCATTACTGCGTCGTCGTGGTAGCCTGTTTGTGCCTCTTCTTTTCCCTTCTCGTTATAAATAAATGTAAACATTTCCTTTACTAGCCTTTCGTCAGCCTCTTTAATATAACCTTCATTAATTGCTACTTTGTATTCACTCATTAATATTGGTCTTGTTTTAGGTGTTGTCTCTCGTCAAACGGTTTGTGTAATACGGTCGTATGTTTTATCTACCGTTTTAGTTACATAACATAATGGAAACCGTGGGTATTCTTTAGCTTTAGCATAAAAAGCATAACCTGTATTATTCTTTTCTACTCCTATACGTCCTCGGTATCAAAGCTTAACTAACCTATCTACTATTTTACATAACTCGTCCCCT
>Ga0247608_10004787_pt1 | contig 14950 bp, 14 predicted proteins | sample 176DNAGHGlowgp2_FD_193490 | JGI IMG/M metagenome (GOLD analysis project Ga0247608, IMG submission 193490) | Sheep rumen microbial communities from Palmerston North, Manawatu-Wanganui, New Zealand - 1766 DNA GHGlow gp2 | ecosystem: Host-associated > Mammals > Digestive system > Stomach > Rumen ...
ATTTATTTATATCTAAATTACTAGGAATATACATCTTAGTATCAGCAAATATTATATCTTTACTATTAGTCTTAACAACATCATATTTATGTCCTAAATAATAAAAATCATTTCTAAAACCAACTTTAAGTTTTTGTTTCTCATACATCCTAACAATAGATTTACTATTTTCATCAATTATATCCTTAACTTTTCGATCACTAACAAAACTAGATGTAGTAACGTAGAGCTTAAGATCATCCTTAAACCTTAAATAAGTATTCTTCTGTTTTAATTTTTTTATAATTATGACTTCTACTTTTTCATCACCAATTTTAATCTCCATGAAATCACACTCAAATCTACATATATTTTATCATAAAAAAGGCATAAAAAAAAGGTATTTGTAACAAACTATGTATAGGAGGAAATTATGAATATAGATATTAGAAATCATATTATAAATAATTTTAAAGGAGATAATAAAGATATTTTAAAACAAAACATTGAAGATAGCATCAAAGAAAAAGATGAAATAACTCTACCTGGAGAAGGAGTATTTTTTGAAATTATCTGGAATAATATTGATAATGACATAAAAGATAAATTATTAGATGTATTAATAAATGAAATTAATAAATAAAAAAAGAGTCTACCAATGGACTCTTTCATTATCATAAATTATATAGTGCATATCATCTTCTTTAATACCATCTTCAGCCATACGTTCTTTATTTTTCATAATTGCTTGTTGAACAAATTCTAGAGTTAATTTTGAAGAATACATATTTTTAAGTGATAAATCCCAATCTTTATCATCTACTAAGTATCCATCTTTAACTGATTTATCAGTCATACTAAATGATGCTTTAGCTCCTTTATCAGTTACTGTACAAGTTGCTTTAACATCTTTATAAGTTAAATCTGGTGAATCTTTATAAGTTTCATCAAATCCATCACAACTAGTTTTTTCTGTCCATACTAATATTTCTTCTAAATATTTAAAGTTACCATCATCATCAAATTTAATTATAAATTCTTCAGTATGTTTAAATATTTCATCATAAGCATGTACTTCATAAGAATGTAATTTATTATCTTTATCCTTTCCAGTTATTTTTTCAATTGGTTTAACAAATACAAATACACATACAACTATTACCAATAAAGCAATTATTCCAACTATTACTCCTATATTTTTTTTCATTATATACCTCCTATATTAATTTAACTTTAACATTATATACATATATATGCAATATATTTACAAAAAAAACATTTTTACTTTACTAAACTTTACTATTGACTTAAAACTAATTTAGTTATATAATTTATATTGTCCAAACGAGAAATGCTTCGCTAGCTCAGCTGGATAGAGCAATGCCCTTCTAAGGCATCGGTCTGGGGTTCGAATCCCTAGCGGGGCACCAGATTGATACTAAATTGGAACTATTAAAGTTTCAATTTTTTTGTTTACTTTAAACAATAATTTATGTATAATTTTATATATAAGATAGGGTGTGAATATATGAAAAAATTATTTAAAAAAAGTAATATATTTAGTTTTATATTAGGAGCAATAATATTTGGTGGAATAGTAGGAGTATCAGCTTATACAATTCTAGCAAATGATATAGGATATACACCGAGTGATAGTACATGGAAAAAATCTAACGGTGACGACATAACTAATGTAAAAGATGCTATTGATGAATTATATATAAAAAAAAGCTTTGGGCAAACATTTAGTAATGCATCATATGAGCATAGTACTAGTATAAATAATACTATTGAATTAGACTTAACAAGTGGTAACTATATATGTGATGCAAGTATATCTATATCTAATAATACAACTAGTTCTGGAAATAGTGATTCGACATCTGATATTACTTATAGTTATAATGGGTGTGATGAATATGAAGAAGTTTTTTCTATAGATAAAAAAATAACTTCATCTTCTAAAAACGGTAATGTATCTGCAATTATACACAATAATACTAAAAAATTTAAGTGCATAGTAAATAATAATAAAAAAATTAGCGTAAATTTTGAATTTGTAGATAGAACATATTTATCAGCAATAAAGTACATTACGTGTACAAAAATTCAATAATTTTTTATTAATTTTCTTATGAATAAATATTGTGTTACACTTTAATAAATATATATTAAACTTAAATTAAGTTAGTAAATTATTACTACCTATTAATGCTAAAGAAAAGTTATTCAACTGCTTTTTTTAGGGCACCATTTAAAAAAAGAAAAGAACTTGAAAAAGTTCTTTTTTTTATAATAAACTATGAATCATAACAGAATAATCTATTATCTGCCAATAAATCACATCTTTTTTTATTAATTTTATCGATACAAACAAAATCACCTGATGAATATGCAATACATGAATATTCATCATTATTACATGTATAGTTAGTAGATCCAGAACAACCAGTACCAAACACATTATCTAAGTGTGTTTTTTCATTTTGAAGATTATTATTAGTAAAACATGATAATTTACTATTATAAGTTATACATACTAGTTTTTGTGTACCAATTAATCCAGCAAATACTTTCTTATTTAATTCTTCATAATTTTTTGTACTAGATTGCGAAGGAGTACCATATGCAAAAGTCATAGTTGTTGGTATAGATTTTGAATTTTTACTTGTATATAAATCATTTATAGCTTCTTCTACATTTTCAACTTCCCAATTTTCATCATCAGGTTGAAATGATATAGTTCTTGCTTCTAAATTAGCAGCCACTACACTAATAGCAGAAGTAACAATAATTCCTAATACAAATACAAATATTCTTGATTTTAATATCTTTTTCATTTTTACACCATCCCTACTGAGAAAAACCTCTAAATATTTCTTTTATAGTTTTCTTATCTACATTTTTCTTATTATAAATCTTTCTAGATATTACCATACTATTCTTCTTTTGAAATTCTCTATTTAAATATTCATAATAAGCACCTGGTGTGATAATACCATAAAATTTTAATACATCTATACCACTCTTACCAACAATATAATCTACTAGCTTAGAGCAGTTATTACCAACTACAAAATATCTTTTAAACTTACCTTTTTTAAACTTATAGAAGTTTGCATTAGTAGCTTGATATAATCTACTAGCATAATCTTTATAATCATTTTGGTTTATTTTCTTCTTCTTCTTTTTACTATCATTTTCTTTTAATGCTTCTACATAAGGTGGATCCCAAGGAATAAGATCTTCAAATAAATTATCAATAGTCTTATCTATTGCTTCTTTTTGTTTATCAGTAAGTTTTAGACCAAACACACATAATGTTTTTTTACTATGTTCTATACAAAATGGAATATACTTTTTTCTATCAGTAGTAAATAATACTCCATCACCTATAGTTTTAAAAAATTTTAATTTTAATTCTTCATAACTACCATACGAAATAATTTTATTATTATAACAAATATCTAAATGACCTGTTCTATTAAAACCATTATTAGACATATGAACTAACAATTCTATATCCGGTTCTACATCTTCACTCTTCTCTTCAAAAACAAAATCTTCACCATATGTATCCTTATCTAAATTATAATTAATTTCTCTTAAAATAGCATAAGGTAAAATAGCTTCTATTATTACTGGAAGAGATATTCTTATATGTCTTCTTAACCCATGTCTATATTTTTTAGGTAAAACAAAATCAATTGCATCAAACAGAAAAGTAATACCAAGCATTAATATATAAACTCCAATAATTATCATTACAACATTAATGTTTTTTATTGGTGAAAATATTAAAATCAAACCAAATACTAAATATAACAAACCAAACGTAAAATCAGTTAAATACCCAGTATTTCCATCCTTTAAAAATAAATAACCATTTATAAACTTTATTAAAGAATTTAATGCTAAGAATACTCCAAACATTATTGGAAGTATAGAAAGTGGTATATCTTTAAATAATGAAAATATTAAACATAAAATAATATTAATAACACTCTTTAAGAAATTTGCTTTCTTTGCTTTTTCTTTACCTATAAAATAATCAATTAACTGTTTTATAGATAAAAAGAATAAGAAAATTATGAAAACATTTACCACATTAATATATAAAGAGCTTCTAAAAACAAGCATAATAATACCTATAATTATTAAACTTATTCCTATAATTAATGAATATGTAGCATTAAAATATTTATCTGTCTTCATACTACTCACCTATTTTAATTATAACACATTTTAATCAATTATTCATAGGGTATAATTCAAAATATTTATCAGAAACATCTTTAGCTATTCTTCTATTCATATAAGTAATATAATTATTACTTGAATTGATATATGAAACATCAGGTGAAGTAACTGTGATACTCATTTTTGGATTATCATATGGTGCAAAACCAACAAAACTATTAGAAATAGTTGGAGTATCTATTATATTATCATTATTAGTATCTAAAAAAGATTCACTTGTTCCTGTTTTACCAGCAGGTCTTGGACTATTACCCATAACATTTTTACCATACCCATCTTCCATAACAGCAATAAATCCTTCTTTTACACGATTAAAATATTCTTCTTTAGTATCTATTTTATTTAAAACAGTAGGTTCTATTCTTTTAATTATTATATTATTATCATATACTTCTTTTAATAAATGTGGTTTTAATCTATTACCATTTGATGCAAAAGTAGTAATATACTGTGATAATTGTATTGGTGTATATGAATCATATTGTCCTATAGCATAATTAAGTAATAAATCAGGTGATACCTTATCACCACTATATCCTAAACTTTCTACTGGTAAATCTATTTCAGTTTTAATACCCAAACCGAAACTTTTAAACATATTTCTATATATATCAAACGATTCTTTTGAAACAGTTGCTTTAACTCCAGGATAATAGTTAATTCCAGCAACTCTTAAAGCTATTTTATACTGATATACATTACTAGAATGAGATAAAGCTTTTATATCATTTATTTTACCATATTGTTTATATGAACATTTTTTAGGAAAATTGTATAGTTTAACACATTCATCTGTCATTACTTCACCTATACTTAAATTATTTGTATTATATCCTACTAACATAGAAGCACCTTTGACAACAGAACCTGGTGTCATAGGATCAGTTAATGCATATGGACTTATATCAATAAAAGTATAATTATTATTTCCTTTAATAATTTTTCTTCCAGATAATGCCAATACTTCACCAGTATTAGGTTCTTGTATAATTACATAACTTTTATTTAAATACTTAGTATTAGCTTCATTCTTAGCTCTAATTAAGTTCTTATCAATAATATTATCAATTTCCTTTTGAAGATTGATATCAATACTTAAAATAATATCTTTACCTCTTTCACTTGGACTAATTAATTCTAAAGTATTACTATTAATCTTTCTATATATACTTTTTTTACCTCTTAAATATTTTTCATATTGTTTTTCAATATTACTAAGTCCAACAGTATCAGACATATTATAATCAGATGATAAATATTCATTTTTATTTTCTTTAGGTATTGGACCAACACTACCTAATATACTTCTAAATGTATCATCATATAAATATACTCTATCCCAACTTGTCTTTATATTAAAACCCTTTAAACTATCTAAATGTTCAGCAAAATAAGCATATTCTGAATATGTAGCACTTGACTTAATTATTTTATCAGAATATGTATAATTATTATTCATAAGAAAATATATGTAAGCTGCTTTTTTATCAGTATCATTAAATACTTCTAAATAACTATCACTTATTCTATTTATCTTAATATTTTCTATATCTTTATTAGATAATAATCTTTGTTTATATTTATTAATTTCTTCTTTACTTAATTTTATTTTATTAGGATACATAACTAAATAAAACTCTTTTAAACTTCTATCATCCAGTTTAGAATAATCTAAATCTAAATGTTTTGATGCTTCATAAGCTAGTTTTATTTCATCATGTATAGAAGTATTTTTATTCTTCTTATAAGTAATTTCCAATACTTCAGTATTATCTACTAATAAATTATGATTACGATCATAAATTCTACCACGAGGTGCACTATCACCATAAACAATTATATTAGTTAAATCAGAAAGTTTTGAACTATAATACTCATGTTTGAGACAAATGATATAAAAAATAAATATACTTAATAAAAGAAATACCAGATAAGTTATATAACTAAAAGTATTTATTCTTTTATCCATAATATCACCAATTATAGTATGTGTTAAAATTTTAAAAACTTACATATAATTAATTGGTGATTTTATGAAATATATTATTGAAAATTATATAAATAAATTAAGTGTTAATGATATTAAAAACTATTTTATTAGTAATAATTATAATGTCAAAGATAAAGATATATATACTATCTACAGGTATATCAAACTATATTGGAAAGATATATATAATAAAGATATATCTTCTTTAAACAAAATAAAAAAAGAAGTAGATTACTCTACTTACAATTTAATTATAGATTTATACAATAAGTATAAAGATTATTTAAATTAATTATTATACTCATTAATTAATGTTTCAAATTCATTCTTTAATCTATTCATAGATTCTAGAGTCTTACCTTCAAATCTAGCAGTTATATTTGGACCAGTATTAGAATATCTAACAAGACCCCATCCATCATCAAATTCACATCTAACACCATCTACATCTATAACATTATAATTCTTGCTTTTAGCATATTCTTTTATTTTTTCTACTACTTCTTTTTTCTTTATATCAGTAGAAGCTATTTTTAATTCTGGTGTAGAAATATAAACAGGAATATCCTCTAATAACTCAGATACACTTTTACCAGTTTTATCCATAATTTCAAGAAGTCTTAAGCCTGCATACATTCCAGAATCAAATCCTAAGAATTTATCTCTAAAATATATATGTCCACTATATTCTCCACCAAATATACAATCATTATCTTTAGTATTAGCTTTTGTATAAGAATTACCAGTTCTAGATATAACTGGTGTTCCACCAAGTCTTATTATTTCATCTGTTAATGCTTTACTACATTTAACATCATATAATACTTTTTTATTATCACTTATAGGAAGTAAATATCTACAAACTATAATCATATATTTATCTGCAGCTATATAATTTCCTTTTTCATCTATTATTCCTACTCTATCTCCATCACCATCAAATGCTATACCACAGTCAGCTTTTTCTTCTAATACTTTCTGTTTTAAAAGTGTAAGATTTTCTTCAACTGCAGGATCTGGATGATGATTAGGAAAAGATGGATCACTATCACAGAATAATGGTACTAAATCAATATTAACTCTTCCATATAACTTTTTCGCAAACTCTGATGTTGTTCCATTACCAGCATCTACTACTACTTTTAATTTCTTATTACCACTTATATCTACACATGAAAGTAAATAATCATAATATTCATCTTCCACATCAAACGTAGATAAAGAACCAGTACCAGTATTAAATTCTCCTTTAAGTAAGAACTCTAAGAATTCTTGTATCATTTCACCTTTTGCATTTCCTCTTTCATCAAATGCAAACTTAAAGCCATTATCATCTTTAGGATTATGTGAAGCTGTTACCATAACACCACTATGGATATCTTTTAATATACATGCATAATAATACATTGGTGTTGTAACAAGGCCTAAACTAACTACATCAGTACCTGTTGATAATATTCCTTTTATTAAGTTTTCATATAAACTATCACTAGAATATCTATTATCATGACCAACAACACATATATTTTTACCAAATTTCTTAATATAAGTACCAAATGCTTTACCAAACACAAGAGCTAAATTTTCATCAATATCAGTAGGATATACTCCTCTAACATCATATTCTCTAAATACTTCTTTATTAATATTCATATCTTCACTTCCCTATAATAAAATTATATCATTAAAGAATAAAAAAAGTCTAATAACTAGACTTTACTTTACACTATCAATATCACTAATTACTTCATTAACAGTAATACTAAAATCATCATAATTAGTTTCATACCATTTTATATCATTAAATTGATTTTTAAAGAATGTATATTGTCTTTTAGCATATCTTCTTGAATTCTTCTTAATTAAATCAAGTGCTTCATCTAAACTAATTTCATTATCGAAATATTTATATAATTCTTTATAACCAATACCAGTCATAATAGCTTTAGATCTAATACCTTTATCATAGAATGATTTAACTTCTTCTACCAAACCATCCTTAACCATCTTATCTACTCTATTATTAATCTTTTCATACAAAGTATCTCTATCAGTAGTTAAACCTATCATCTTAAAATCATATAGTTTATTATTACCTTGTTTTTCTAAAACTAAATCCTGTTCTAGTTTATTTAAATAACGTACTAATCTTTTACGATTATTTATATGTATATCACACTCTTCATCATACTTTTTAATCTTTGACATTATTTCTTCATTAGTTAAATAACTATAATCATCAAGTTCTTCTTCATATTTAAATTTATAATCATAAAGAAGTGCTTTTATATATAAACCTGTTCCACCTACTATAACGATATTCTTATTCTCATTAGTCAATTTTTCTATCATTTTTCTTCCATCTTTTTGATAATCATAAACAGTATATAAATCTTTAACATCACATATATCAAATAAGTGATGAGTAATACCTTCTTTTTCTTCTTCAGTAACTTTAGCAGTACCAATATCTAAATCTTTATATACTTGCATTGAATCTGCATTAATTATTTCTGCATTATAATGTTTAGCTAACTCAACACTCATTTTAGTTTTACCAACACCAGTTGGACCAACAACTACTAAAATCATTTTATTCCCCCTAACATAATGCTCTTTTAAATAATTTATCTAAATCATATCTAGAGTAAGTTATAATACATGGTCTACCATGAGCACAAGTCCATGGATTTTCACATTCTCTTAATCTATCTATTAATATTTCCATATCTTCTAAAGTAATATTTTCATTAGCTCTAATAGATGCTTTACAAGCAACAGATGCCGCTATCTTTTCTCTAAACTTAGTTAGATCAAATGATTTATTAGTATCAGATATTATTATTTCAATGATATGACGAATAGAATGTTCTACGTTAGTTTCAGATAACCACATTGGGATAGATCTAATCATTAAGGTGTTGATACCAAACGGTGAATAAGAAATACCTAGTTCATCTAGTTTTTCTAAATTCTCTTTTAATATTATAAACTCTGAATTACTAAATTCTAAACTAATAGGTACTAATAAATCTTGTATTACTCGTTTAGGATTTCCCATTTCTTTCAAATAGTATTCAAAGTTTATTCTTTCATTAGCTGCATGTTGATCTATTAAATACATACCATCTTCATTTTGAGCAACTATAAATGTACCATGAACAACTCCAACTGGATACATTTTTTTAAGTCTTTCTTTTTTAGATGTTTCATATTCTACTTCTTCTTCCTTAACATCTAAATCTAAAGTCATTTCTTCAAATTCTTTATACTCTTCTTCTTTTTTAACTTCATCAAACGGTGTAAAATCATGAGGTGTATATACTGTTGAGATTCTAGTTTTATTTTCATCAATAAATGTTTCTAAACTAGCATCTGGTATTAAAGTTAGGCTATCTAATTTTTCTTTTATTATCTCAACTACTAATTCTTTTAAAGTTTCAATCTTAGAAAATTTAATATCCATCTTAGTAGGATGTATATTAACATCTATTAAAGTAGGATCTACATCTATTTTAAGTACTGTTATTGGATATTTATCTTTAGGCATATAATCATGATAAGTATCACTAATAACTTTAATAATATCATTATTTCTTATAACCCTACCATTTACTAATATAGTTATACTATTCTTATTAGATTTCTGTAACTCTGGATATGAAATATATCCACTAATATGATAATCAAAGTTTTTCTTATCTACTTCTATCATCTTCTTAGTAACTGATAATCCATATATATCATTAATAACTTTTAATAATCTTCCACTACCATCTGTCTTTAATAATACTTTTTTATTATTTGAAAGTGAAAAACTAATATCTGGGTAACTTAGAGCCATCTTATCAATATAATCAGTTATATATGAAAGTTCTGTATATAAACTCTTTAAGTATTTTAATCTTACTGGTGTATTATAAAATAAATTTTGAACTGTGATTGTTGTTCCTTTAATTAAATCACATTTCTTAGTTTCTTTAATCTTACCACCATCTATTAATACTTCTGTACCTTCTTTACCATTACATGTTTTTAAAGTAAGTTTTGATACTGATGCGATAGATGGTAATGCTTCACCACGAAATCCTAAACTATTTATATGAAATAAATCATATTCTTTTTTTAACTTTGATGTAGCATGTCTAGAAAAACATAATACTGCATCTTCCTTATCCATACCAATACCATCATCAGTTACTTTAATTTCTTTAACCCCAGAATCTATTAAATCAACTTTTATATTTTTACTACCTGCATCTATTGAATTTTCAACTAATTCTTTAACTACATTCATACATTTTTCTACTACTTCTCCTGCAGCTATCTTATTAGCTAAAATTTCATCCATTACAGTAATTTTACTCATACTACCACCTCTTAATATTATATAATAAAAAAGGAAAAAAGAAAAACCAATTTTAATTAAAGGTATTTTCTTTATTTTTTTACATGTTCGATTGTTTCTAAAGTTAACATATTATAGTAATACTACTATTATTTTTCATAGTAATCACCTTACTATATAAATAATAAAAGCACCTGATTTCAGCTAATGATTTCAGGTGCGCAACCAAATGGGAAACATCTGATTCTTGGTAATCAAACATATCCTTTTATATTGTATGAAGTTTTCCTTCACTACATACATATTAACATATAATTAAATATTTTTCAAATATTCCATAAACTTAATAGCTGTATCATGAGGTAATATAGTTTCAAGTTCTTCTAAACTTGCTTCTTTTAATTTCTTTAATGATCCGAAATGTTTTAGTAATTCTTTTCTTCTCTTTTCACCTATTCCTGGAGCCATATCTAAAAGTGAAGATAATGTTCCTTTACCTCTAATATTTCTATGATAACTAATAGCATATTCATGAACTTCATCTTGTATTCTAGTTAAGAATAAGAATAAATTAGAATCCTTTGGAATAGTAATTTCATTAAGATTACTATCCACTAACATATTAGTTCTATGTTTATCATCTTTCTTTAAACCAACTATTGGAATATCTAATCCTAAACTATCTATTATATCTTTAGCTACATTTATTTGATTATTACCACCATCAACAAGTAATAAATCACATTTTTCTTCTTCACCCATTAATACTCTATAATATCTTCTATAAAGTACTTCTCTCATAGCAGCTAAATCATCTTTAGCATCTGTTTCTATTTTATATTTACGATATAAATTCTTATTAGGTAAGAAATCATCAAATACTACCATTCCACCAACATAGAAAGTTCCAAACAGGTGTGAATTATCAAATGCTTCTATTCTATTTAATTTATCTAATTTTAATAAATCTTTTAATTCATTTAATGCTTTTAATCTATTATCTTCTTCATTCTTAATAGTTTCATACTTTTCATCAAGTAGTATCTTACTATTATCATTAGCTAAATCAATTAATTTCTTAATATCTCCACGTGTAGGAGAATTAACTTTAACGCCTAAATATTCTGATAATAAATCTTTATCTATTTCACCAGGTACAATAATTTCCTTAGGTAATATATTATTCTTTTCATAAAACTCTATTATATATCTAGTTAATTCTTCTTCTTTATCTTCTATAGTATTATAAATATCAGAATGTTTACCAAATAGTAATCCTTCTCTAATATAGAATGTAACTATACTAATATAATTCTTATCTTGATAATAACCAAACAAATCAAAATTATAATTCTTATTAAGATCTATTTTTTGTTTAGTTAAAATAATATCTATATCATTTAACATTTCTTTTAACTCTAATGCTTTTTCAAAATTTAAACTATCAGATGCTTTTTGCATTTCTTCTTTTAATTTCTTTTCTATAATAGAACTATTACCTTTTAAGAAACTAGTTATTTCAGATAACATATTATCTAATTTTTCTTTATCTATATCTTTCTTACAGTATCCTAAACATTCACCTATATGATAATATAAACATAAATCTTTCTTTAAACTTTCACATTTTCTTAAAGGATATATTCTATTAATCATATTAACAGTTTTTCTTGCTGCTGTTACATTAGGATATGGTCCATATAAATGACTTTTATGTTTCTTTCTATTTATATTTCTAACTATTCTAAGTCTTGGATATTTTTCATTAGTTAATTCTATATATGGATAACTTTTATCATCTTTTAATAATATATTATATTTAGGATTATATTTTTTAATAAGAGTTATTTCAAGAATTAAAGATTCTAATTCAGAAGATGTAACTATATATTCAAAGTCTACTATATCATTAACTAACATAGCAGTTTTACCAGTATGTGTTCCCATAAAATAACTTTTTACACGATTAAAAAGATTCTTAGCTTTACCAACATAAATAATAATACCATCTTTATTTTTCATTTGGTAAGAACCAGGTAACTTTGGAACTAACTTTAATTTTTCATGAATATGTTTTCTTACTTCTTCACTCATAATAATCCCTCACACTTATTTTAACACAAACATACTCTTTTATAAATAAGAAATATATTATATAATTATATTGGTGATTATATGTTTTCTATATGTAAAAACTCTAAATACCTATATGAAATAAAAAAATCTAAGTTTTATGTATTATTATATAAAATAGATGATACTAATGATGTAGATAAATTCTTATTAGAAGCAAAAAAAGAATACAAAGATGCAACACATTACTGTTATGCTTATATAATAGATGGATATTCTAAAGCAAGTGACGATGGGGAACCATCTGGTACTGCAGGTCTTCCTATTTTAGAAGTATTAAATAAAAAGAATTTAGATCATATATTATGTATAGTAGTAAGATACTTTGGAGGTATTAAACTAGGTGCTGGTGGTTTAATTAGAGCTTATGCAAATTCTGTAACTGAAGCTATTAATGATAATGAAATAATTGAGTTAATTGATGGATATTTAGTTGAAATAAATGAATCATATGATAATAAAAAAGAAATAGAATATTTATTTAAAGATAATATTAAAGAAGCATATTATCAAGATAAAATAAAATATATTCTAGAAATAGATAGTTTAGATAAAGTAAGTAAATATAATTATAAAATACTAAAAGAAATAAAAATAAAGAAGGATTAATCCTTCTTTTTATTTTTCAATACTTTCTAGTTTCTTATCATTAAAGATATAAGTTATCTTATTTAAATCATCATAATAATTACCTAAATTATCATTATAATCTCCAAGTTCTTTATCTTCAAGTATATTAAATACTTTGTTATCTACTACTTTTCCTTCAATAGTAGTAATCTTAACTATTTTCTTATCTACTTCTATATTAGTTATTTCCCTTTTAATATTAGTATCATCTTTTTCTAATATATCACCAGTTATATAACTATCTAATTTAGATACATATTTTAATTTATTATCATTATATTTAAATGATTTATTTTCATATTTATCATTAAATATTCCTTTATAAGTATCTTCTAACAAATCAGATGGTATTATATTAGAATCATCATCTTCTTCTAACTTATCAAAATTAACTAGATTTAAAGCTAAAGAATTTTTAAGTTCAGTAGTTAATTCACCATTATAATACTCTTCTAAGTAATTAGAATTATCACTTATATAAATATTATCAAGTAAATATCCATATTTATCTTTTAAATCATCTAAAGTAACTTCTTTTTCCTTTTTAGGAGTAGTAATTTTATTTTCTACTTTAGATTTCTTTTCTTCTTTAATAAACTTATCAAAATATCCATCATCATATAATAAGAATACAAGTCCTCCAATAATTACTAATAATATTATAATTATCATATTCTTAGAAGCTATTTTCTTATTCTTTTCTCTTATTAATCTTTTATTAGCTTTTTCTAATTCACCTAGTTGTGTCTTAGATATTTGTTCATCTATATATTCCTGTAGTTCTTTCTTTAATTTCTTTTCATCAATAATTTTAATTCCTGTATGTTCTTCTTTTGTTTCTATTTGTTTTGCTTTAGCCATAACCAAATCCTCCTAATCCAATTATAGCACAATCAAATAAAAAGTAAAATAAAAGAGACTAAATTAGTCTCCTTTCTTCATATCTTCTGGTATTTTTTCAAGTTCTTTAAATGCATTCTTCATATCTTTCTTAATTTCATTTGCACATTCAGGCATCATTTTCTTATATAAACACCATGCACCATAACCCATTAACATACCTACACTCATTGCTCCAAGAATAATACATCCTTTTTTCATATAATCCTCCTTATAATATTATTAGTACTACTACCTTTAATATTATGTAAGAGTTTTATAAATATTATACATTTAAAATATTATCAATCAGCATGTCTTTTAAAGTAGTCTTTCTTAAAGCTACATTAGTATTTTTAATAGCATATTCAAGCGCACTAACTTCACCAATTAAATATAATTTCTTTTTAGTTCTAGTAATACCAGTATATATTAGTTTACGATAAAGCATCCTTCCATATTCTTTTAGAACTGGTATTAAAACATAATTAAATTCACTACCTTGACTCTTATGAATAGAAATAGCGTATGCTAAACTAAATTTATTAAAATTACTTGGTGTATATCTAACGAAATTACCATCGAAATCAATAGTTAATTCTTTCTTACTACCATTAATTATTTCCACAATATATCCTATATCTCCATTAAATACATTATCATCAGGCATATTAGATAACTGTATTACTTTGTCATTTTCTCTATATAAGATATTATTTATTACTATTTCT
>Ga0247608_10004789_pt1 | contig 14948 bp, 15 predicted proteins | sample 176DNAGHGlowgp2_FD_193490 | JGI IMG/M metagenome (GOLD analysis project Ga0247608, IMG submission 193490) | Sheep rumen microbial communities from Palmerston North, Manawatu-Wanganui, New Zealand - 1766 DNA GHGlow gp2 | ecosystem: Host-associated > Mammals > Digestive system > Stomach > Rumen ...
GTTTTCGTCGCGGTCAAGAATTACGTGGTTAAGCGTAATCATGGAAACGTAGTCGGAGATGATTTTTTTTACTTCCGATGCGTGGTCGCTTTTGTAGTGGGGGTTGCGCAGTACTATTACGTTTCCTCTCTTGTAGCGGTTGATGTAGGGAATGCCCACTTTGCTAAGGGGAAACTTTGGCCCTGCAACCGTTTTAAAAACAAACACCCTGTCCTTGATGAGGAAGGTTGGCACCATTGACTCCGACGGTATAACGTAAAGCTGGAAAATAAAAATGTTAAGGATAAAGACTGCAAAGAGACAGTATACGATTGCGTCTATCCATTCAACAAGCTGGAGCGCTGCGTAGGAAAGCCCCGTGTATGTTTTTGGCGGATAGAGCTTGCTTTCTTCCTTCCACTTTTCGTTCAGCGAGAAAATGCGCTTGGGGTTCAAATAGTGGTAGACAACTATTCCGGAAATAACTGTTATTGCAATCCAAAGCAGTATGCAGACAAGGTCGAAAGCAAACGGATGTTCCGTTTTTCCCGACCTTGCCAGAATAAAGCTTAGCATTTCAAGCAGTGTCTGGTATTCAAAAACTTTGCGCACAAATGTTATGTGCTTTATTGAATTCTTTCTTAAGAGAAGGTAGGCTCCTGCAAAGTAGACCAGGGCTGCCGTTATTACAGAAAGCGGAAAAGCCACTGCGCTTATGTCTGCCTGCAGGGGAAAGCATAAAGCCGCATATATTATAGAAAGAACTATGTCGGCAAAAATCAATTTCTTTAGGGTCTTCATAAAAGTTCCTTGTGCCTTAAAATTCCTTATGCCTTGAAGGATTCGAGTCCTGCAAAGTCAAGAGTTGCAAAGTAGTCTTCCACCGTTTCCTTTCTGCGGATTTGCATTACGGAACCGTCGCTCCTAAGCAAGAGTTCACCTGCGCGGAGTTTTCCGTTGTAGTTGAATCCCATGCTTCTTCCGTGGGCACCCGCATCGTGGATGATGAGCAAATCTCCCTTGTCTATCTTTGGAAGTGAACGCTGCACTGCAAACTTGTCGCAGTTTTCGCAGAGGCTTCCCGTAACGTCGTAAACGTGGTCAGCCGGAGCGTCTTCTTTTCCGCTTACCGTTATTCCGTGCCATGCTCCGTACATACCGGGCCTCATCAGGTCTGCCATGCAGGCATCGCAACCAATATAATCTCGGTAGATGTGCTTTTCGTGAATCGCAGTAGTTACAAGCCAGCCGTAAGGGCCAGTGATTGGTCTTCCGCACTCAAAGCTAATGCCCATGGGATCAAGTCCTGCGGGAACAATCATCTGGTCGTAGAGCTTCCTTATTTCTTTTGCAACGTATTCAAGGTCAACCTTTTTCTGCTCAGGCTTGTATGGAATACCAACGCCACCGCCAAGGTCTACAAATTCTATGTTAACGCCAACTTCCTTCTGGACAAGGAGCACCATGTCAAAGACAATGCGGGCCGTGTCTGCAAAGAAGTCTGGGTTCAGCTCGTTGGAAGCAACCATGGTGTGCAGGCCAAAGTGCTTTACACCGTACTTTTTGCAAAGCTTGTAGCCTTCAATCATCTGTTCTTTTGTAAGGCCGTACTTTGCTTCTTCCGGCTTACCGATTATTGAATTTCCGCCGTGTTTTTCTGAGCCCGGGTTGTAGCGGAAACATACCGTGTCTGGAAGAGTTCCGCCAAGGGCATTGCGCACAAATTCAACGTGGGTTATGTCGTCAAAGTTTATGATGTTACCCTGTTTTGCCGCAAGAATGAATTCTTCTGCCGGAGTGTCGTTGCTTGTGAACATTACCATGTGGCCGGTCATGCCGCTCTTTTGGGCAAGCATCAGCTCTGGAAGGCTTGAACAGTCTGCGCCGCATCCTTCCTTTTCCAGAATGCGCAGAATGTAGGGATTGGGGCAAGCCTTAACCGCAAAAAACTCGCGGAATTTTGGGAAGATAGAAAATGCCTTTTTAAAGTAGCGGATGTTTTCTACAATGCCTTTTTCATCATAAAGGTAAAATGGCGTGGGATATTTTTTTACAAGCTCCTTGAGTTGTTCTTTGTTCAATGGAAATTTATTCATGCGCATATTATGCCATTTCTATTGAATTTTTACAATATTTAGGGTAGTTTTTATTTGGGTAGCCTTTTTTATTTGGACGGTAGGCTTTTGGCTCTACCAGTTTGTTTTTTGGCTAACTCGACCGTTAGTCACTTTGCGTCACCGCCGTTCCGGGGTTTCGCCTTTCGGCTCCATTGCCTACGGCAACGCACTTCGTGCGCCCCTCCATGGCGGCGTAGGTTGCTTTTGATAATAAAATTGTAAACTGTTTGGAATTTATTTGGAGAAGAGTATGTTTATACGAAAAAAGTTTTGCAAATCCTTATTCATCCTTTTTGCCGTGGCATTTGTTTTATGCACAAATTCTTTTGCAAAAGAAAGTGCTTCAAGTGCAAAGGCTTCCGCTTCGGAAAAAGCTTCTGTACAAAAGGCAAGCCTTAGCAAAGAAAAGCCCCGCTTTTTCTGGAAGATTAGCGGTGTGGACAAAAATGGAAATCCTTCCTTTGTATACATTCAGGGAACGATTCATGTTGGCTCCAAAGAACTCTATCCCTTGGACAAGGAAGTTCTGGATGCCTTTAACAATGCAGACCGTATAGCAGGGGAACTTTCAAAAGACGACATGCAAAACATGCAGTTTTATGCCATGCGCCTTGTTCAGGAAAGCTTTTTAAAAGCGGACGGGAAAAAAGTCAGCGCCTGCCTTAGCCCGGAAGAAATAGAGACAATGAATTCCCTCTTGGGAAGCCCACAGGCCTTTGCCATGATTGACGGAGCAGAGCCTTGGGTTGCAGCCCTGACACTGTTGGAAAAGACAATTCAGGAGACGACTGAACTTACTTATGAATATTCTGTTGACAACTACTTTCTAAAGCTTGCCAATGATGCCGCGCGCAAAGTCGTGGGCCTGGACGACATTCAGGTTCAGATTGACATACTTACCTTTGGAACTTACGAACAGCAGCTTACCATACTAAAATCTTCTATAAAGGAATGTTCCGACGAAAAGTCAAAGGAAGAAACACGGGTGGAACTCAAGGCCCTTTACGATGCCTATCTTGCAGGTGACGTTGAAAAGCTAGCCTCCATCTCGGATGCTTCAAATGAAAGCGACATCGCGGAATACGGGGACTTTGGTGAGGAATACAAAAAGCTGGTCTACGACAAGCGCAACGAAGACTGGGCAAAAGACATAAAGGAATTTTTGGAAAATGGCGGAAGCACCTTCATCTATGCTGGAGCAGCCCACTGGGTTGGAAAGAATTCCGTCTTTGACTACCTGCGCAAACAGGGCACAATCGAGTGAGTGTTAGGCTTAGGCTCGCAGTCCTGCTTGGCTTACTGGCAGTTCTTTTTGCGGCAACGTCATGCGTTTCGCTTTCGGAGGCAGCCTCACGTCTTTTTGGATACGATACTCCCCTGCTAGAAAAAGAAGAGGAAAGAATGCTCTGGAGAATCCGGGGCTACAATTCCCAGGGAAAGAAATTTACCGTATACATTCAGGGCACAATCCACGTTGGGGACGAAAGGCTTTACCCTCTGGAAAAAAGGGTGCTAAAGGCATTCCGTGCTTCGGATAGGATAGTTGCAGAGCTTAGCGCTTCCGACTTGGAAAAATTTTCTGATGAGCTAAGGGAAAGAACCACCCACAGTTTTTCCAAGGCAGAGGGGCGTGTGGTTACAAAAAATCTTAGCGCAGAGGAGAAGGAAAAACTCCGCCTTATACTGGACCAGGAAACAATTGATTTTCTTACCCTTCTTGAACCTTGGTGCATGATACTTGCCCTTTGTTCTTCCCCCCAAGCCCAGTCGGAACTTTCGGCAGATTTTTCGCTGGACGAATATTTTGCCAAGTTTGCAAAGGAAGAAAACAGGGAAATCCTTGGCCTTGAAACTTTGCAGGAGCAGCTGGATTCCATAAGCTGTGGAACCTACGATGAGCAGCTTGTCCAGCTAAAGGAAATTCTTGATGGAATAGACGCGCAAAAATTCAAGGAAGAAATGAACTCTGCCGCAAAGAACCTTTACGAAGCATACCTTTCCGGGGACCCCAAAAAACTGGAAGAGCTTACAAGTGAAGATGAGCGCAACGAAAAGTGGGCAAAAAGAATTCAGTCTTATATTGAAATGGGTGGGACTACTTTTGTGTATGCAGGGGCAGCCCACTGGGTTGGAGAAAAGTCCGTCTTTGCATACCTTGAGGAGTGGGGGCTTGTTCGACAGGTCTCACCAACCGTGGTTCGACGTAGCTCACCAACCGTGGTTCGACTAAGCTCACCAACCGTGGTTCGACAGGCCGCTGGAAGCTGCGCTGCGGGTTCATCAGAACTGCTTCAGGATTCGGGGTCAAAGTAGACTTCAATGTGGTATTTGAATTCATCATTTTCCATGGAAAGCATGTCTTGCAAGGAATAAGTCTTGCTCTGGAAAAAGACGGAATTCACATAGTAGCAGACTGGTATGTGCTTAAATTCGGGGCGGTCAAAAATGTCCGTGTTCCAGTTTACGTCCTTTCCCAAAAAGAGCTGGTTGGCACGGTCTTCAATTTTCTGGTGGGAAGCGTAGATGTTCCTCTGTCCCTTTATTCCGTATTCAGAAAGATATTGCATTTGTTCCGGCGTTACGTCGCTAAGGTCTTGGTGCGGCTCGTACAAAAGGGATCCTTCTATTATATAGTCCTTGTAAAGTTCAATTCCCTTTTCTGCACCGGAGTCAAAGTCCTGCTTTAGAATCTGCACTTTGTCGTAAAGGCTGTTCATCTTCCTGTTTATTTCCAGAATCAGGTTCTTGATTTTTTCCGTGTTCATGGGAGTCCAGATAAAGGCCTTGTTCAACCTAAAAAAGCGCTCTTCAACTTCCTGCCGTATTTTTTCTGAATCTTTTTCCGCAAAGTTTTCCTCTATTCTGCTCATTCGCCTATCTCCAGTGGAATTATTCCCTGTGGTACAAAGTCTCCCCTAAGGGCACCGAATATCGCCTTGTATGAATATGATGACCAGCTGTAGCCGCATAGGATTGTGTCTGCAAAGTCAAAGTCGTTCAGTATGGAAACCGGTGACATGGTGGAAAGGATTATTACCCGCTTTCTTGAATTGCGCAGGCGCTTTGCGATTGATGCCGAGTGTGCGTCGAATACGTTTATGATGATTGTGTCGTATGCGGATGCAACGCTTGTAATGTTGGCAGCGTTCCATTCGTTAAGGTTGCTTTGGTCCTCTGCAAGGCCGTATGCAAAGTAGTAGGTGTCCGCCCCTTGGTAGCGTTTTTTTCCTTCCCGAAGAAAGTCCACGAAGGGGCCTGCAATTAGCACTTTGCCGCCATCTTCGTTTTTGAATGGAAACTCGCTCCCCTTTTTGTATATGCTGATTGAGCGGCATGCCTGTGAGAGAAAGAACTTTTGCCCATCGCGGTCTGGAATGAGGGAGTCGATTTTTGACTCGTCGGGGTAGAGCGGGGCGTAGTTGTCGCTTTTAAAATAGTTCAGCTTTGCAAGAAGCACCCTGTATGCTGCGTCCTTTACCCTTGCGCGGAAGGCTTTGTCCGTATTCATTTTGCTTATGTTCTGCGTCCAGAGGCTGTCGCTGAGTCCCGCCGTGGAAGAAGAAAGGATTATGTCGTTGCCTGCTTCTATTGCCATTGTTACTGCGCGGCTCAAGGTTCCAGCAAATGCCCAGGCTCCGTACATCATCATGTCGTCGGTGATTACAAGTCCGTCGTAGCCCATTTCTCCGCGTAAGATGTCTGTAAGCATCTTTTTGGAAAGGCTTGCCGGGTTCTTGTCTATCTGGGGGAACATGATGTGTCCGCTCATTATGGCGGGAATCCTTGCCTTTATAAGGTATTCAAAGGGCTTTAGCTCGCGGGAAACAAGAGTGTTGTAGTCAATTTGAATTTCTGGAAGCTTTCCGTGGCTGTCCAGACTTGTGTCTCCGTGGCCGGGGAAGTGCTTGGCTGTTGGAATTACACCCGCATCTATTGAACCTTGCGAAAATGCCTCTCCAAAGATTCCTGCCTTGTCTGCATCTGAACCAAAGGAGCGTGAACCGATTATGGTAGAGTCAAGGTTTGTGTAAAGGTCTACCGAGGGGGCAAAGTTCATGTTGATTCCAAGCGCGCTTATTTCTTTGTTGATATAATAGGAAGAATAATATGCGTCCATGGGGTAGCCGGAAGCGCCTATTGCCATGTTGCCCGGAGTTTCGGAAGTTGTTCCCTTTACGTGGCGAATCCAACCGCCTTCCTGATCCGTTGCAACAAAAAGCGGAATCTTGTAGGGACGTGCCGCTGCCTCTGTCTGTAGCATCTTTATTACACGCGCAACCTGATGAATGTTGTCCGTGTTCCAGCCAAAGACCTTTACGCTACCAAGCCCCCTCTGCGTAACCCACTGGTGCAAAAGGGCATTTGGTTCTGCTCCAGCCCAGCCGAACATCAGTATTTGCGAAAGAAGCTCTGCGTTGTCCATGCGGTCTACAAGTGCCTGGGCAAGAACGTCGTTGTCTGCCTTTGTCCAAAAGTCAATTTTTTCTGGAAGCTTTGAGGCAAGAAGTTCCCTTTCCTGGTCGGAGTGAAGAAGGGATTGTGCCGCTATGGTAGCGGATGCCGGTTTTGCCACAGGATTTTTCTGAAGCAGGTCAACCGACTGGCTTTTTACAGAGGATGAAAAAAATATGAGCGATGCAAGAATCACGGAGGAGTGGGGGAACTTCATTTGTATTCTTCACCCCGCATTTTCCTTATGAACTTTTGCGCGGAATTTGCGGCGATTGCACCGTCTGCACATGCGGTAACTACCTGCCTAAAGCTTTTTGAGCGTACGTCTCCCGCTGCGTAAAGCCCTGGAACAGAAGTTTCCATGTCTTCGTTGGTGATTATGTAGCCAGCGTCATCTTTCTTTAGGTTGGAAAGAAGCTCCGTTCTTGGAAGCATGCCCACGGAAACAAAAACCGCGTCTGTTTCAAGGACTGACTTTTCTCCGGTAACGGTGTCTGTAAGTTCTACAGAAGAAACCTTTGTGTCTCCAAAAACAGCCGTAACGCTTGAGTTGAATTTTACCGTGATTGCAGGGTTTGAAAGTACCCTTTGGGCAACAGCCTTTTGTGCCCTAAAGCTTGCCTTTCTGTGCACGATTGTTACTTGGCCGATTGTGGAAAGGTAGGTAGCTTCGTCACATGCGCTGTCTCCGCCTCCAACAACCACGATTTTTTTGTTGCGGAAAAATGGGCCGTCGCAGGTAGCGCAGTAGGAAACACCGCGGCCAAAAAATTCCTTTTCGCCGGGTATGCCAAGCTTCCTGTGGTCTGCCCCCGTAGCAAGAAGGACTGCTGGTGCGGTAAAAGTTCCGGCAGAAGTTTTTATTGAATACTCATTCTGAATCTTATCTATAGAAGAAACCTGTGCTTGCAAAATGTTTGCGCCAAAAGCCACCGCCTGGTCCTTCATCTTTGCAATGAATTCAAATCCGTTGGCTGCAGGAAAAAATCCCGGATAGTTTTCCAGGTTAAAAATCATGGCCACCTGTCCACCTGGAAAACCCGCATCCAAAAGAAGAGTCTTTAGACCGCTGCGAGCGGCATACTGGGCAGCTGCCATTCCGGCAGGTCCTGCACCCACAATGATAAAATCAAAATTACTATCCATACCCTCAATTTTACACGATTTCTTTCATTTGTACAATTGACGGCATTGATTTCTTGCCTTTTTTGAAGCAGCCTTTCTTTGCGTTTACAAACATTTCTTGGGGAGGTATAATTGCTGATGTGTGGATGTCCCACAGTCGCGCAGGAGGTGAAAATGAAAAAGAAATGCAAAATTTTGCTAATTATCCTTTTTATTATCTGTTTGATTCCTATACCTACTTTTTATAAAGATGGTGGCACGGTAGAGTATTCTGCAATACTTTATAAAATAATAGACTGGAACCAGCTGGAAGGAAAGCAAGGAACAGAATTACATATTTTCCCAACCAATTTTCATTCGCTTGATTATTATGACAGATAAAGTTTATAATGAATCAGAAGGTTTTTATGTCAGATTTGGCTTATTCATATTATAAGCAATTAGATACTCTTGATTTACCTGATTTAGAAATTCTTTTTGATAAAATCAGTAATTTGATTTTATCAAAGAAAAAAAATTATAATTCAGAAATTGAAAACGGACTTGCTTTTTTTGACAGTATAAAAGGCAGTGTTAATCGTGAGATCAACGCAAAAGAAGAATTACTTGCAGCAGTGGATGAAAAATATGCGTATTCTAATTGATACAAACATAGTTATAGACCTTGTACAGAACAGAGAACCTCATTCTGATAATGCTTCAAGGATTATAAATTCTTGTGTCAAGAATGAAAATATTGGATATATCTCGGCTCATTCACTTTAAGATTTATTCTTTGTTTTGAGAAAAGATAAGTCTATGGAAGAAAGAAAAGCCCTTATTTTGAATCTATGCAAGTTTTTCAAAGTTGTTCCAGAGAATAAGGACTTTTATACTTCTGTATGCAACAATCCTGATTGGAATGATTTGGAAGACGGTTTGCAAATGAAATGTGCTGAAGTAGAAGGTTTGGATTATATTATTACCCGGGATGAAAAAAATGGATTTAAGAATTCTCCTGTAAGAATTATAATGCCAGAAGATTTTTTGAAAATCAAGAAATAAATCTAATAACAAAACTGAAAAGCGGGGACAACTTAACCTTGGTGGTTCGCATCCTTGTATTTTCTTGGCAAATGCTTTAGACTGTAAAGTATATGAAAAAAGTTTTTTTGCTTGTGCTACTTTGCTTGCTTTTTACGTCATGCAGCTTTTTATTTAGTGTAAGTGAAATTTTTGATGATGAGGCAAGCCTGACTATAGAGAACTGGGCAGAAGGGAGGGTAAAAGTCAAGTATATTGACCACGATAGCGACCCGGAGCTTCCTGTTATAATTGAACCCGGCTCTTCGTGCAGGATAGACTTTTCGGATAAAAGTGGAAGCTATAATGTCAGGTTCGTCTATGACAGCATAAATTACGAAGACAGTCTTTATCTTTCCGATGGCAACAATACTTACCGACTTTATCTGGATTCAAAGGCAAAGCTTGCTGCAAGGTTGGGGGAAGGCAGGTACCACTATCCGCACAGGCTTGAGTAGAAAAAAGATTTTTTACCCCGCTACTTTATTTTTCCTATTGGCAGTGGTATAATTTAATCTATTATGAAGAAGGATGATTTTGCTTCAGAAAGCAAGAATAACATAGACAAGACTCTGGAAAGGCTTTACAACATGGGGCAGCCGCCAAAGTTTGTCTTTGCCGTCATAATCTTGCTCTATGTGCTTGCAAATTTTATTGTCATCAGTTTTTCGGGCAAGGTGGGGGCCGTGAACATACTGGGCAATGCAATTCCCTACTTTATTTTTACGGGCGTTTTTTCTTCCGTTGCAAATATGTGCATCATCTTTCTCGTAGTCTTTTTTAAGAAGATAGGCTACGTTACGGCCGTAGTGATTCTGCTAAGCCAGTTTCCTGTGCTTTTTATGCGGCTCTTTGTGGAGCACGGCTATGCAGCCATTCCCGGATTCTTCAGCAATAGCTTTACCTTGGTAGCGGGTACGATTATCTATCTTGGCAACAGGACGCTCAGAAGGTACCAGGAGCGCGTAAGGCACGAGGCTGTTACCGATTCTCTTACGGGGCTTCCCAACCGCTTTGCCTGCAAGGAGATTATAGAAGACTTTGCAAAGCATGACCTTCCTTTTGCGGTTGTTTCCGTGGACCTTAACAATTTTAGGGGCATTAACGACACAATGGGGCATGAGGTTGGCAACAAGGTTCTTGTGGAAGTTGCATCTCGCTGGAAGAGACTTGCCGATTCTGGCAAGAACCCGACTGTTGATTTTGTTACGCGCTTTAGCGGTGATGAATTTACGTTTTTGATAAGAAACTACAAGTCTGGTGCTGAGCTTTTGGAAAGCATAGGCTCCTATAAGGCTGAACTTGAAAAGACCGTTACCATAGATGACTGCGACTACTTTCTTACGGCATGCTTTGGCTATGCGGAATTTCCGTCTGATGCGGACAAGGGCACTAACCTTCTTTCATGCGCGGGGGCTGCAATGCACAGGCTCAAGAAGCAGAACGGCAGCAACGGCATCCTGCACTTTTTGCCGGACATGCTCAAGATTGAGCAGACACTTGAGACTGAGCGCAAAATAAGGGGCGCGCTTGACAACGGCGGCATATACCTGAACCTTCAGCCCCAGTACAGCATGGACCATACCCTGCGCGGCTTTGAAGCCCTGGCCCGAATGAAGGACAGTGACGGAAGTCCTGTAAGCCCCGCTGAATTCATTCCTGTTGCGGAAAAGACGGGACTGATTGACCGCGTGGACATAAGCGTGTTCAGGCAGGTGGCAGATTTTCTTTCCAGCGTTCTTGCAAAAAAGAAAAGCGACATAATCATAAGCTTTAACATTTCCGTGCGCCATCTGATGAAGAACAACTTTGTGGAAGAGATAAAGGAAATCCTTAAAACGTCCGGTGTTCCCGCAAGAAATCTTGAGCTTGAGATTACGGAGTCCGTTATGATTGACTCTGTTGACCAGGCCCTAAAGCGCCTAAAGGAAATCAAGGACATGGGCATAAAGATTGCGATTGACGACTTTGGCACCGGCTATTCCTCCCTTAGCTACCTGAACAAGCTTCCCGCAGACCTGCTAAAGATAGACAAGGCCTTTATTGACCCAATCAATTCAAGTGAGGCCGCAAAGCAGTATGTTGCAACCATTGTGAACATAGGGCACGTGATGAACCTTGAGGTTATTTCCGAAGGTGTGGAGTCGAATGAGCAGCTGGAAACCTTAGCCTCAATCGGCTGTGACTTTATCCAAGGCTACCTCTGGGGCCGCCCCGTCCCGCTAGAAGAAGCCGCAAAGATGGTGTGAATTTTGCCACTTACCTCTTGACATTCCCGGGGGAATTCGTTAGAGTACAAATTCCTGAAGATACTTCTCGGGCGAGGATGGTGAAAAAACAATGGCAACAATCAGCGTTGATGACAACGAGAACCTTGAAAAGGCAATTAAGCGCTTTAAGAGAATGGTTGAAAAAGAAGGTATTATCCGTGAATGGAAGAAGCGTGAATACTACGAAAAGCCTTCTACAATCCTCAACCGCAAGAACAAGACTTTGCAGCGCAAGTTGATGAAGAAGAACCACAAGGGTCATGATTCAAAATCATTCTAATGGCTTTTGTTTAAGGGCCTCCGTAAATGTGCGGAGGTTCTTTTTTTTGCCCGCCAGCCTAATCCTGCTTTTCTGCTCAATCTTTGTTTCCTGTGCAAGCCTTCCGCAACAGTCTCCAGAGGCTTTGTCCGCTGCCCAGGAAAAGCTTTCTTTAGAATCTTCCTATATTCCAAGCCGCTTTGAATGGTCGCCTTTGTGCAGGGGGATTGATACTTTCCGCTTTGAGGACACGGACATTCCCCTGGTCTACCATGTGGTGCGCATTGATTTGTCTGAGCCTAGTCTTAGCCTTGCCTGCGTTAAGGGGAGTGTTCCTTCTGCCGTAAAAAAGACTTCTGCCATTGTTGCCTTTAACGCCACCCAGTTTGAGAGCAAATTTTTTGTCTTTAACAGGGTAAAGGGTGTTTTCCGCATGAACGGTGAGGAGATAGGCGTGCCTGTGGAAAAGTATTGCGCGCTTTTGTTTGATTCTTCTTTGCAAAATGGGGCTTGCGGTGAGGGCTTTAGGGCTTCCATTGTGGAAAGTCAGACGGAGGAGGCTCTTTTGGGCTGGAAGAATGCAGTGGGGGGATTTTTTGTTGTTCTAAAGGACGGTGTTCCCTGCCAGTTTAAGGTTCAGTCGCTTAGGGCACGTGTGGGGGTGGGGCTTACAGAAGATGCAAAGACCATGTATGTTCTTGTAGTGGAAGAAAATAAGAGCTGTGGGCTTTCCTATGGGCATTGTGCGCTTTTGTTTAAGGCTTTGGGCTGCAAGGATGCAATGGAATTTGACGGCGGACATTCAACAGCACTTTATGTTGGCGGGAAGAGTGTGCTTTTGGGCTATCCCTGGCGCAGTTCGCTTAATGCAATTGTTGTGCTTTCTGATTGTTCTCTTGGCAAAGGAATGGAGTAAATAAGCCTACGCCGCCGTGGAGCCCCGGGTTGCTTGCAACCCATAGTACCGCGAAGCGGTATGAGGGTTACCGAAGGGCGGAAGGGCGGTGGCGCAAGGGCATGGCTGTCGAGTTAGCCGTAAAATAGCTGGTAGAGCGGAGAAGGCTTTCGTCCAAAAGAATAAAAAAAAAATTCATTTTACCGATAATTTTATATGCGCAATAAAATTTTCTATATAAAAATAGTTTTAGGTCTCATTTTGCTTTTTAATTTGGGGGCGTTTTGCCAGCAGGCGGATGATGATGCGGATGCAAATGACCCAATGACGGTTTTGCAGAGCGACATTTATGTTGAATACAACGACGGAAAGCTTCCGGGCACGAGTTCCAAGGGCGTGAACCTTTACGTAAGGAAAAAGGATGGGGTAAAGAGCGTTCTTCTTGTTGAAACTTCCACTGACCCAGAGCGCAAGATGGACAACTATGCCTACCGTGCAGAGCAGTTCAACCCTGTTAACGGTCATGAGCGCCGTCTTTTGAACGGAAACTTTTTGGAGAGCAGGGGGGCGCGCTATTCGCTTGTGTCTTCCAGCGTTATAGAGCATCCAAAGCTTGGCGAATGTTTTTTGATTTACATTCCGCCGGTTATCGTGTACGGTTACCCTTGGGAAAGGCACGGTTCTGTTACGCTTGGAAAAGGCACTTTTGTTAACATACGCACTTTTGAGAAAAAATACGCTGACTATACTGGGCGCTACAAGGACAATCCATTTGTCTTTGACTTTAACAGCGTACCGCCAAATTCTTCGGAGATGGAAGCCCAAAAGAAGAAGTGGCTTGAGGCGGAGGAAGAGGCAAAGAGAAGGCAGGCGGAGATTGAGGCACAGGAAGCGGAGCGCAGAAGGCAGTCCAAGCTTGCAAATGAAGAGGCTGCCCGCAAGAGAAAGCAGGCCATAGAAGAAGAGATGGAGGCCAGAAAGAGGCAGGCTGAACTTGCCCAGAAGGAAGCCGAGAAGCAGAGGCTTGAAGAGCAGAAGAGGCTTGAGGAAGAGGCCAGACGAAAGCAGGCAGAACTTGCGGAAAAGGAAGCCGAGCGAAAGAGGCAGGAAAAACTTGCCCAGGAAGAGGCTGAGCGTAAGAAGGAAGAAGCACGCAAGGCAGAAGAAGAGGCCAAGAGGAAGCAGGCAGAGCTTGCCGAAAAGGAAAAGGCATCCGTTGAGCTTGTGGGCGGAATTGACCCCAAGGCTGCAAAGAAATTCAAGGAAATTTCCAACGAGGGCGGCGGTCTTATAACCTATTCAAAGGGGCCCCAGACCCTTACCAAAGACCTTGTAAAGCTTATGGACAAGATTGATCCCAAGGACAAGGTGGACATTGTGTTTGCGGTGGATACGACCGGCAGCATGAAGAACGACATGAAGACTCTGAGGGCAAAGTGGGTTCCGGAGCTAAGGCAGCAGCTTAGGGAATTCAAGGACATACGCATGGGGCTTTTGTGCTACCGTGACTACAAGGATGACTATTCGCTGAACGGACTTCCTGTAAAGATGTTTGACTTTACTTCGGACATAGACAAGTTTGTAAAATACCTGAACACGCCCGTAATCAAGGGGACGGAGGGCGGTGACGTGCCTGAGGCTGTTTACGAGGCGCTTTTTGCCAGCATCTACTTCTACAAGTGGCGCGATGATGCGGAAAAGGTAATCATCCTCATTGGAGATGCTGAGCCGCACAGGGCACCCCGCGGTACAAAAAAGATTACCCAGAAGACGGTAACGCAAGGCGCAAAGAAAAAGGGCATAAAGCTTAACTGCATAATCGTGCCGAATACAAAATAAAAAGTGAATGGTAAGTTAGCAGATACAGGCTTATTCTTCTCGTTTTTGCTAACAAATTATTTCTAAAATATGAATTGAATTGTATCCAGTAAAATTCAGTTGTAGATGGATTGGGGTTCTTAGGGGCAAGCCCCTAAGCCGTGCCGGGGAAGGGTGGGGTTTAAGGGGCGGGAAACCCCTCGCTTCGGAGTAGGCAGATTTTTTAACGTTAAAAAATCTGCCCGCCCCTTTTTTTACTTGGACTTTAGCTGGGCCCACTCGCTTGGCTTTAGTCCAGTGGTTGCGTGGAAGGACTTTATAAAATGTTTTGAGTCCCTGTAGCCGCATTTTTGCGAAACTTCGTAGACCTTGTAGATTCCAAGTTCAAGAAGTTCCTTTGCCTTGTTTATCCTTAGCTTTTTTAGGTAGTCGTTAAAGCTTGTTCCCGTCTGTTCCTTGAATTTTTCGGAGAACCATGTGTAGTTTGCGGAGACGTAGTTGGAAACCGTTGCCATGGTAATGTCCGGGTTGGTAAAGTTTTTTTCCATGTATTCCAGGGCCTTTGTTACGAAGGGGGTTCCTCCGTTCTGCTTGTTGAATATTGCCGCCAGGTAGATTACGTAGTCTGTTACGAAAGACCTCCATTCTTCAACTGATGCTGAGCGGAAGAGCCTTTCAATCATAACTTCCTTTGAATGCAGATAGGCGTCGTTCTGGCTTATGGAAAGGTAGCGGCGGAATAGGTTTTCAAGGATTTTTTCGTACAGGTAGAGGAGCCTTGCGCTTTTTTGCCCTTCGTCGATGCCGCTAAAGTCGAATAGGGCCTTGATTGACTTTAGGACGCTTTCAAAGTCGTGCAGCTCAACGAAGGATATGCACTTTTCCCAGCTTGTCTCTATGTCCGCAAAGTTTTCCGGCATCTGGCTTTGGTCTAGCGTGAAAATGCCTTTGTGCTTTTGCGGAAAGTAGCA
>Ga0247608_10004792_pt1 | contig 14947 bp, 15 predicted proteins | sample 176DNAGHGlowgp2_FD_193490 | JGI IMG/M metagenome (GOLD analysis project Ga0247608, IMG submission 193490) | Sheep rumen microbial communities from Palmerston North, Manawatu-Wanganui, New Zealand - 1766 DNA GHGlow gp2 | ecosystem: Host-associated > Mammals > Digestive system > Stomach > Rumen ...
TCTGATAATTAAAATTATAATTTAAATTTCTAACTTTTAATTAATCAGCGGATGACATTTATTTTTTATTTGTATATAAAAATATCCGATATATCTCAATAAATAAATTAAATGGTTTATAGAGATTTGGTGTGTGTTACAGTGCCAACGGTTACAGCGTTTTTTCATGTGCGTATCTCCTTTTCTTTTTTCTATTGTGTACTTTTCTCTTTAATTTATGTCTATTTTATTATTCTTATATATTATTGTCAAGAGGGCTTGAAAAATAAATTTTTATAGTTTTAGATTTAGAGCAAGAATAATTCTTGTTCATATTTTACTGTTCTAATTCAAATTTCTTTTCTCTATCTTCTCTTTTTATTTGTTTTTCAGCATCTAGTAAAGTATGGTTTTCTCTTTCAAAATCTCTGACCAGATTATTTTCATCTGCAATATCAAATTTCTTAATTATCCATTTTATAAATTTTTGAACCGTATCTTTGAATTTATCTATCACTTTCTTTAAATGACTATTTTCTTTCTCTAATTAACTAATTTTGCTTTTATATTTCCATTCATTATTAAATTCTTTTTGTTTATATTCCTTTTTTATTTGTTCTACTTCATTGTGCAAATTTCCATTATCTTCAATAATTCTAATTTCATTATCTGTAGTATGAACAACAGGCAAAAAAATTAAGTGCATATGAGGTGTTGCTTCATCTCTATGCACTGTCGCTGACATTATATACTTTTCTCCTAAATCTTTGTATTCACATACAAATTTATACGCAGTTTCAAAAAATCTTTTTGTTTCTTCTTCTCCTATGTTTTCAAAATAATCATGATCTGATGTTATTATATATTCACAAGCTATATTACTTACAGTTTTTATTTGCCCTTTTAAATTATATTTTTCTCTTATTTTGTCAAATTCCTTTTCATAACTATATTGTGGAGATTTTAGAGAATAGTTTAAATATAATTTTTCTTTATCTATATTTTCATTTGAATAATTTTTATTTCTTCTTTCATTGTGTCTAAATATTCCCTTTAAGTTTTCTCTTTTGTATTTTGTGTTTCTTATAATTGCATAACTCATTTTCATCAACCTCCTTGTTAAAATTTTTCTTCTTTGCCTTGCTAAATAATAAGACATATCATTTCTAAAATTCTGCTCTTTCTCATTTGTCTTGTAACACAACTACAACACTTTTTTTACGCTATCGCTAAAAGTGTTAGTTGTGGCAGGAGTTCCTGCACCCTTTTGCCTAAAAAATACTTGCTCGTATTTTTTAGGTTTTAGTTAAAATTGCCACTGGCAACTTTAAATAAAAAAACAGCCATAAAAGTAATATCATTTACTTTTATAGCTGTTTTCCTATATGCAAATATGCATACCTATATAAGCAAGTTTGCATTTGCATATATTATTACTGCTATACCCATAGTGGTATTTTTATTTCATTCGCCTTATTTTAAATTTTGAGGCTTTTTCTTTTGATGATGGAGTAGTTTTATGCTTGAATGGTGTAGATAAAAAATTTCGGCAAAAAAATAACACTAGACTTTTTTATAAATCTAATGTTATTCTAGTTTTTAAATTTTGCCGACAATGTCGACAATTTTCAAATAATTTGTAAATGTTTAAATTGCGCAACACCTGTTGCGCAATTTTAATAACTCTTATTTTTTATTGTTTTTTTCAATTTTTTCAGTAATTTCTTCTTCTATTTCTTCAACAGTTGGCAGATTAGATTTCAAATCATCTGGTATTGCTTGAATCAAATTATATTCAGACACACCTATTGGCTTTGAAATATCTTTTAAAGCATATTCCGCTTTCATTTTATTTTTTTCTTTGCATAGCAAAATACCTATAGTTGCATTATCTTCTTCTGACTTTACTAAATCATCTACTGCTGAAAGATAAAAATTTAATTTTCCGTGCAAATTCAGGCTGAAATTCAACTGTTTTCAATTCTATTACAACATAGCATTTTAATTTTAAATGATAGAAAAGCAAGTCCAAATAATAGTCATCTCCACCAATCTCTAAATGATATTGTCTTCCAACAAATGCAAAGCCTGCTCCTAATTCTAATAAAAATTGTGTTATGTGTTTCACTAATTGGTCCTCTAAATCTTTTTCCTTATAATCTTTCGCTAGTGTTAAAAAATCAAATAAATATGGATCTTTTAATGTTTGTACTGCTAATTCAGATTGAACTGGTGGCAAAGTTTTTGGAAAATTATGTGTTTTGTCTTTATTCGTACTTCTTTCAAACAGATTATAATCTATTTGATTAAGTAAAATACTTCTTGACCAACCATTTTCAATAGATTGATTCATATACCAATTTCTCTCATACTCATCTTTTAATTTGCTCATAAGAATAATATTATGTGACCAACTTACCTTTGACAATTCTTCTTTTATTTCTGGATAGTTTCTGTATGTTAAGGCAAATTTAGTCATATAATCCATATTTCTTGGTGAAAATCCTTTTATACCTGGGAAGAAATTAATTATGTCTTTTGATAAAGTGTCTATAACTTTTGCTCCCCAACCTTTTTCTTTTTTTCTAGCTAATATAATATTTCCAACATCCCAATACAAATTTAACATACTTAAATTTGCTGATATAACTGCTTGTTGTTGTGCTAATTCTATTTTTTGTTTTATCAAAAATAAAGTTTCTTTATAATCACTTGGTAATAATTCATTTTTCATAATTGCCTCCATTCGCGCAACAGCTGTTGCGCAATTTAGTATTATGGTTATTATAACATTTATTTCCATAAATTTCATTATAATTTTAAAAAAGATAAAATTTCTTCCAATTTTGCAGACTTATCTGCAAAATTGATTACTGATATATAATCTCATTTACGATTATTTCTTCTACTCTATTTTTTATATTGTTCATACGAGCCACCCATTCTAATTGATTTCTTGCTTTTAATTCTTCATTTACATTTTCTTTTTCTGCAATTTGTTTTACTAACAAATCAACTCTTTCTCTACAAATATCATCAATATCTAGCAAATGACTTGTTAATTCATTTTCTATTAACATTAAAGAATATTCTACCTTTTTATTTTCTTTCAAATATCTAGCTCTCATTCTTCCAAATTTTCCAACACTACCTGTTCTTCTTGGTTTTGGCATTACAATATTTGGAATATAATAACCATTGACTAAATTATATTCAATTCCTGTTCTTTCATCAATAATAGTTTGTTTTAATTCTTTATTTTCCATTTTCAAATTCTCACTTTCTTATTTTAGACTAAAAAAATAGAATTATTATCTTTTTTCAATAACAATTCTATTATAAGTATATATAAATCATAGGCTAGAACCCACTAAATTTCTTAATTTTATATTCTTGTCATAAAATACTCTATTTACTATAATAGTTACAACAAGTGCAATTAGTGTGATTCCTGATGTCTTGTTTTTCATAAGTTTTCTCATTTATTTTTTCTCCTCTCTTTTGGTGACAACGGTACAGGTTCTTTTTGTCACTCTTCAATGATTCTGTCAAAGAAAACCGTCCCCATTGACACCCATTGACACTTAGATTTCATATGTTGATATTCCTGTAGTTTGATCTGTTGATTTGAAAGTTGGAATAATTTCTGATTTTAACTGAACAACTGGTCTAACTCCATAATTTCTTGAATTGGCATGGCTGTAAGAAGACCAAATCCCAACATAATTTACAAATCCTGTATCACTTGAAGTATTAACACAAAAACATCCCCAATCTGCACTTCCTGGTCTAGTAATTACAAAATCTGATGCAATCCAATATGGATTATTTGGAATGTTAAATAACATATCATATGCTGGACTAGAAGATGTTATGCCTTGCAATTCCTGACCCTCTGCAACTTGAGATGCAGGAAATGTCCCTAATGTATCAGGGTAATATGAATAAGCTGTACTTTTAATAGTAGTCGGTTCAGATATATTTTCAAATGTTCCTAATACTGAGAAAGTTGTACGATATCCATCTTTATATTCGGCTGTATCTGATTCTTCTTTATATCCAACTTTTCCATCATCTTTCATAATATAAGTAATGTTATTTCCATATTTTCCAACATCATTATATCTTTCTTGATATAATCCTTTTTTAGTTAAATCTTTTTTATCTATACAACTATTAAGTGGGTCATATCCTGTAATTCTGTTTATATCATTAATCACAATGCCTCTACCATTCTCTGTTTTATTATCATCTGCAAATTTTGAACATAATGTATTTAGTTTATTTATCTCATTTTGAAGTCCTCGAACAGTATGTATTTCCATTGCTGGAGTTTCATTTACTTTTTTACTATTTTCAAAATCAACATAATTTGCTGATAATAATAGTAATTGTCCGTTTTCCTCACCTAGCACTCTCCATTTTCCATTAAACTGCTTATTTTCAACTTCATAAGGTGCCATATTAATACAGTCTCCAACATTAAGCTCTAAATTACCCTTTTTAACTGTATTAGTAGTATGGTTATATATCCAAAAATTATTTTCTATTTGCTGTAAATTAATAACTGTATCACCTATCGTAACAACTTTTAAATCATTGGATAAAGTATATCCATTTTGTCCAAATTTGCTATTCAATTCATTGCGTAAATTTTCTTCTGCAATTTGTCCTTTTCCTTGTGTTAAAGCTGATAAATATAAAATTTTTACTTGCTCTTCTATTTCCTTTTCTTCTGATTCCTTTCTTGCTTGAATTGCTCTATTTAATATACCATTATCTCCTGTTAACATCATTATTGATATTCCTGCTAATAGCAATAATATAATTATAGTTACTATAAGCGAAATCATTGTTATTCCTGATGTTTTATTTATCTTATGTTTTCTCATATTTTTAATCTCCTCTCATTTGGTGACAATGGGACCGGTTCTTTTTGTCACCTTTTAATCGGTTCTGTCAAAGAGAACCGTCCCCATTGACATCATCTTATTTGGCTCCATAATGTATCATATTTTTTTGTTCCATTTTCATCATATAAAAATGCTTCACATCGTGATAGTTCTTCTTCTGAAGGGAACATTATTTTATTGTTTCCAAATTCATGCCAAGCTCCCTTTATAGGGGATGTATAACCTGTTTGTGTCATATTTCTAACAGCTATGTTTGATCTGCACATAAAGTTTATAAATTTCTCAGAAGCTTCTTTATGTTTTGTATTTTTTGTAATAACAAAACCATCTATAAATTTGTTTGACCCTTCATTTGGTATTACATAAGCAAGATTTGGATTTTGATCAATTGCAAATTTAGCTTCTCCAGAATATACAAGTGCTAAAGCTCCTTCATCAGCTATCATAGCATCTCTTGACTCTTCTTCTTCATATCCTCTTAATAGCTTATTTTGAGTAATTAATGCTTGTTTTGCAGCATTTAATTCTGTATCATTAACAGAATTCATACTATATCCTAAACTCTTTAAAGACATACCTAAAACATCTCTCATTGAATCCCAAAGCCAGATTTGTCCTTTATACTTTGTGTCCCACAATACCTTCCATGATGTAATAGGCTCTGTTACCATCTTTTTATTGTATAAAATCCCAAGTGTTCCGGTCATATATGGTATTGTATATTCATTTTCTTTGTCATATTCAGGATTAATATATTCTGTTGCTATATTTTGCATATTGGTTATATTTGCTTTTGTAAGCTTAGATAATCTGTTTTCTTTAATAAGTCTATCTATCATATAGTCAGATGGAACTAAAACATCATAACTATTTGGGTTTTTTACAAAATCTTCATACATTGATTCATTACTTTCAAACTCTTTGTAATTTACTTTGATTTTATACTCTCTTTCAAAGTCTTTAACTGTTTCCATATCCATATATTCTGCTGCATTATACACACTTATTTCTTCCACATATTTTATTTTTTCTTCTGTTTTTTTAGTAGTATTTGAATTATTATCACTTATTACTATTTTTGTTCCTTTTTTATTAAGTTTAACAAATACTATAGCTATAATTATACAAATTAGAATTATTGTTAATACAACATAAAGAATATTTTTTTTCATACTAAATTTTCTTCCTTTCTTTTAGACATTTATGAGTTTTGAAAAGAATATTTTTCTATTTATAGTTGCATAATATATATTAATGAATTGATGAGTTCGACCCTTGTAGTAGTTATTTATTATTATTTCTTTCTGATTATGGTTAATGCACTTTAATTTAGCATAAATTTAAGCCAACTTGGAGAACGGAAGAAATGAATTAATATATATTATGCAACTGTGAATAGAGACAATTTTTTCAAGCTACTCTTCATTTTTTATTTCTAAAATCTTTAATGAATTTTCAGGAAAACACTTTTCACTTTCGAGTTTTGCATTATTTAAAGTATCTATTATTATATTATAATTTTCTTGTAAAAAATCACTAACTTGCGATTTAGAAAAGCCTTTATCAAGTTTAGCTGATTGTATTAATGAATTTGTATCTTTTAACAAATTTACCGCATTTTTATCTAAACTATTTATTTTATTTAATGTAATTTTTTGATTATAGATAGAATTTGCTACCATTGCACTTGTTTTTAAAGCAGCCATAGATACATTTTTTATTTTATCTATATTTCTAATAATCTCATTATTGTTATTTAAAATAATTGTTAATGCCATTTCACTTTGTTCATTTACTATTATCATTTGTTTAAAATCATATAACTTTTTTTCAAATAAATCTAAATTAAATCTGCTTTTGTTTTCATTTGGTATTTGTTTATTTAATTCTACTAAATAAAGCTCTCCATTTTTGTATTCAGCATTTAGCTCTTCTATGATTTTATCTAATTTATCAATTTCAATTTTTAAGGTGATATTATCTCTTTTTAATATTTCTTGCTCATTTTTTAAGTTTTCTAGTAAAGTTGAAATATTAGCTTCTTGTAGTTTGATTTTGGCGAAATATTTTTTTACCGGATTGAAAAATGGTAATTTATTTTGATATGAAAAATCGATACCTTCTGGATTTAAGTTATTCATTTTTTGAGTTAAATTCAAAATATTTTTTTCAATCTTATCTCCGCATATTTGTAGAATCCGAAAGTTGATTTATTGTATTTCCTAAAGATTTATTATTATTTTCAACTTTTTTAATTATATTGGTACCTATTTTTTTTAAATCATCTTCAATCTGTTTATCAGTTTTATTAGCATCAAACAAAATTTGTTGCATTTATCATTTCCTCTCTTTATATATGCAAATTTTAATTTACATTTGTGAATTAAATAAACTTTCCAACTTATAAATTACATTATCTGATTCAGCATCCATTGAAGTTGCTTCATTTATATCAGATACTTCTTTTAATACATCAATATCTGCATTATACCCTATTGTATATATTGGAATCCTTAAGCCATGTGTAATTTCTTCAATATCATCAAATTCATATCCTCTATTGCTTTCTCCATCAGTAAGTACAAAAAGCATTAATCTTGTATTAGGATTTTTTTGTTGTGCTTCTATTAGCATATGTTCTGCAACAACTATAGCATCAAACATTGCAGTTCCACCTGCAGCTCTCATTGATTTTACAGAATTTATAAAATATGATTTTTGTGTTGTATCAAATTTTGCAATTGGAAGAGCTATATTTACACTATCTGAAAAAGTTACTAAACCAACATTTGTATTTTCATCAATAAAACTTGCAGCTCTGTTTAAGCTTGCTTTTAGTTTTAGTAGTGGTGAACCTTCCATGCTTCCAGAAACATCTGAAACAAAAACAGCTGTTAAATCATTTGAACCATTTTTTTGTTTTTTCCACATGTTTTGAGCATCTATAATTTCTGTACCTACATAATCGTGTCCAGAGTATGAATAATCAATTGCATTAAATCCACAATTACTTGCAATTTTTTTAGATTCATCATTTGTACAATATTCAATAAACTTTAAAATGATTTCTTTTTTTAAATTTGTTAATTCTCCAAGTGCATAAGCTGGTTGATCCTGGCTTATTCCAAATGGTATAAATTCAAAAGAATTTCTTAAAGCAGGTATACTATAATATGTTTGATAATTTGATGCAAATCCATCTATTGTTCCATTTTGTATAGATTCTTCTAATTGTGCTATATCATATGGAACATAAGGTATTTTATCTTGATACATTTTTAATTTATTAACTGAATTTTCTGATAAAGGAGATGAATTATCAAATGTATTTAATAATGTTAATAGGTAGTTTAAGCCATCTTCATTTGATAAAGGATTTGTATAACCAATTATACATTCTCCGTTTATTACACTATTTATTACTGTATCGATATTAGTATTTGAATATTTAGAATTAATGCTGTCTTTTGCTTTTTTAGTTATAATAATTCCTGATACATTATTTACAACATTTTTTGAAACTTCAACATACTTTTTTTCATAATTGTCTAATATTTTTCCATATATGTTACTAGAAGGCATATATAAATCAGGTGTATATTTTTCTGTAGTAATAAACTCAGATGCAAGTTGACTAGGAATAGCTCTTATTCCTACAGATATAGGCACATTATTAATTGTAAAATTGCTTTTATTAAATTTGTCTGCAATTTGGCATAGCCATGCACTTTCATTTTCATTTGCTTTTTCAGTTGATGAATATACTGTTATAAAGGCATCTGTTGTAGGATTTACAACAAATGGATATTCTGAAATATCTGGTAAAATAGTTGCTTCTTCATTAGAAGTAATAGAATTACTTCTTGAAACTGTAGATGTTTTTACATTAATATCTTTATACAATGTGTTTAAATCTTTTATAGATTTTTCCATATTTATAGTTGATGTTGATTTTCCTACATTTTGTGTAAGACTTACAACTAAATATATTGCTCCAAATACAATTAAGCCAATTAGAACAAATAAAAGTGTATTATTCTTTTTCATTTCAAAATCCCCCTATTTATATAATTTTGCATTTTTAATTAGTTCGTCCATTTCAATTATTGCTGGTAATTCTTTAACCTCGCCATCTTCCAAACTGTTATATTTTGATACTTCAAATAGTATCTTGTCCAATTTTAATAATATTTCTTCATTCATTATTGTAGCTTTTTTTACAAAATCTATATATTCGTTATATAAATCCATTTTATCTTGAGATACTTCTTCTTTTGGAAAGCCTCTTTTTTGCAAGTTTTCATATTCTTCAACATCAAATGCCGCTATTTTGTTTAAAATACTTTGCATATTTAAGTACATTATACTCTCTACTTCATTTAATACACTATCAAATTTTTTATATGTTAATTCATGTGGCGAAAACTTTTGAAGTAAAACATTATTGATTATATTTCTTTTTCTTTTAAATCTTTTTAACTGTTCTAAATTTTTTAAAATGTCTTTATCAAAAACATCTCCATTTTGTATTGCTTCTTCAAAATAAACAACACACTCATCTAGTGATCCAATTTTATTAGGTATAATAGAATATGAATTTGGTGATGCTAAAAGTTTTTTATTAAAATATGTAAAAGAAAACAAACTTGCAATAACAGTAAACCATGCTGTACTGATAGTTAATGCTGTTCCTGCAAATAATGAAAATCCTAAAAAAGCTTTTGAAAACACAGCAATATTAGTTGCTGCAATTAATGAATTAGCTGAAATTAACTGAATAATTTTCTTATGTGACATATCTTTTCACTCCTTGGAAAAATTATATAATAACATACTAAAAATAGCAATACATTTTTTATAAAAAATGTCAATGTGTCAATGGGGACGGTTCTCTTTGACAGAACCTTCCTGCCACTAGTACTGGAGATTTTTGGCAATTGTTATGTCACTGGTACTGGAGATTTTTGGCAACCTCAGGTGTTCGTATTTTCAATATATTAACATTCTTCAACATATGTTTCATTTTGATGTAGGAACAATTTGATGCGTTGTAAATGAAATACATAGAAAGAAAAAAGTGTGATATTTCATATAACACACTAAAAAAATTCATATACTAGACTTAACGAAGTCTTTTACTCTACTACAAATTCATTTGATTCATTTTTACTTATAAGTTCAGCGTTTAGAGAAACGACCGGACGCAAGGGTCTATTACCACTGTAATTAGCATATTCCGATGCAAACAGAGTGCACGGACTATAATTGCCACCATTTGATCCTCCCACAGAAAAGCCACTATTTGTCATACTAATGTCCACATTACGCGAAGCTAGCCAATAAACTGCTGTTATTCCAGAACCATTGGTCATCAATAAATTATAATTTGTATTTTCATCTCCATCTGTTTCATTTAATCCTTTAGGCGCTTTAAATGCTGTTTTCATAAAAGAATTATCTTTATACCAATATGTTTGATATGGTTGTATATTGGTATTTGCCTGTATAAACCCCTGACTTCCATATGCTGTTGCAGATTTTGTAATTGAATCTGCAACACCAGCTTGTGGCTCTAGCACACTATCTGTTCTATGAATTGGCGTTATCTGTTTTGTCCAAACATCTAATGTTGAACTTGTATTTGTATTTCCATTTATTACACTATTATACTCCTGTTCATATATTAATGGATAACATCTGTTAGTATGAGCACTTGTATATTGATGTCCATATGTAGCACTATTTGTTCCGTAGCTATGCGCAGTACTTAAGGCTGTTGTTGTCATTCTATCTTCTATATCTTTTATATTTAAGTTTCTTCCCTCTATTGTATATTGAACTCCACCTTTTGTTATTGTTCCTCCGTATAATTTATCACAAGCATTATTTAATAAGTATACTGCATTATTATATCCTTGCGCTTCTCCTAAATATACACTGTGTGGTGATGGTGACGTTGATATTAATTCTACTTTTTCATTTTCTTCGTCTATACTTAATACCTTCCAGCTTGTTATTGACATATCTGCATTTCCACTAGTTACACTTCCAGATGATACAGTTTGTAATATAACATCATCATCTATCGGAGTTTTGGTTGATGAACACAACTCTGCCTCCCATGTAAATGTTCCACTTGGCTTATATGTTACTGTTGAACCTATTTTTAAGTCAGTTGGAATTTTAGAAATATGATTTTTAGCATTACCATCTCCATCTATATCATAAATTTTACCATTTACTGTAATTGTTAATGTTCCATCTCCATTGTCTGTTACAGTTGCATTTCCTGTTCCATATGTTTTTTCAAGTTCAGCTTGCATTGTGCTTGCAAAGTTTTCGTTTGAATTTGTGTATCTTCCTATTTGTGAATTATTATATGCTAACTTTATATTTTCAATTATTTGAGCCTCATCAGTCATGTTTTTTGCTTGCCCTGCTCTTGTTAAAACTCCATTATCTCCTGTTAACATTTGAATTGATATTCCGGCTAACAGCAAAAGCACAATTATAGTTACAACAAGTGCAATTAGCGTTATTCCTGATGTTTTATTCATCTTATGTTTTCTCATATTTTTAATCTCCTCTCATTTGGTGACAACTGGACCGGTTCTTTTTGTCACCATTCATCGGTTGTGCCAAAGAGAACCGTCCCTATTGACACCTATTGACACCCATTGACATTTTAATTTTTTCTCTGTAGTTCAACCTTTCTAATATACTAAAATAGGGATTTCGTTTTCAACTTTCCATATATTAATCCAACTGTCGTATTCATTTTCTTGATTCCACTTATAACGATTCATTATATCAACAAATCTTTGTACATCCATAATAGTATTCCTTTCTGCTTCTGATTCAAACTCTATTGCTCCATTGCTTTGTATTTCTGGATTTTGTTTCATATATTTATTTGTATTACTTACACTTCCAGATCCTATAATATAGCCTGTTGTATATTCGCTGTTTCCTAACACACTTCCAGTATTATAACTATTTGTTATTGTAGCACTTACTGCTGCAATTCCTCCTACACAACTAGTCGAGTTTGAAACTATCGTCCCCTTGTTATAACAATTGTCTATTATTATACGATTTCCACCTCCAATTATTCCTCCAGCCAGTGAATTCTTGGATGTAACATTATTAAAATTGTAACAATTAATTATAGATCCTGTATTAATACTTCCTATAATTCCTCCTGCTGGATTTTTTGAAGTTATTATACCGTTATTATGGCAGTTAATAATTTCTCCTTCTGAACGGCTATAACCTATAATTCCTCCAGATAAAAAATCCGATGTTTCTGTTCCTATATCCCCAATATTATAGCAATTATATATATTTGTATTCGCACCAGCATCTCCAATTATGCCACCTACCCCACCGGGGCCTCCAGTTGATAAAGATGTTATTCTTCCAGTATTATAGCACATATCTATATTTCCTGAACCTCCTCCAACAATACCTCCTGCTGGTGCAAAACTTGTAGAAATAGTAGCATTATTTGAGCATCTATATACATCTAAAGTTCCAGAGTTTTGACCTATAATTCCTCCTATAATATTACTGCCATTTATATTGCCACTTTTTATAGAACATCTTTCAATTGATAATGTTCCACTATTATTACCAACTATTCCTCCTTCTTGAGAACGAGAATACAAATTACAGCTTATTAATGTACAACTTTCTATAGTTAGATTTCCCTTGTTAAGTCCTAAAACTCCTCCTATTGACGCATTTGATTTTACATTACTATTAATTAATTTCAAATTACTAATACTCACATTAGATGCTATAACTCCAAATACACCACCATATGCAACCCCGTCTATGTATATGTTACTTAAAGATTTTCCTTTTCCATTAAAGCTTCCCTTAAATACATTTTCACTATCTGAAAATCCAATTGGTGTAAATCCGTTTCCACTTGTATTTATCATTAAATCTTTAATAGTTGTTTCAGAAGAACTATCTGGTATACATCCTGGTCCATTAATATATTTATACTTTGCATCTGCATTAGCATAAGAATTATTATCTTCAAAATCTAAGTCTCTACCTAAAGTAAGTATTTTTCCTTCATATAAGTCAATGCCTGTATTTACATTATACGAAACGGCAACTAAATCTTCAATACTATTTATAACATATGGTTCATCTTGGGTTCCTTTTCCTTCCAAAACTCCTGGATTTATATCTAATGGCAATTCATCTAATTGACTTATATTTCCATTACTATCCATCTTATAGTTTTTTCCGCTTTTTGTAACAGTTATAATGTAACTATTATCTCCAACATTACCTTTTGCATTTTCTTTTCCAAAAACACTATCTATAATAGCTTGAAATGAATCATAATCGACAGTTTTTCCTTGTACTAATTCCATTTGAGTTGTTGTAAATATCAAATCAACAGCTTCTTTTTCCTGTGATCTCTCTGTTCCTTCCTTTGCTTGCCCTGCTCTTTGTAAGATTCCATTATCTCCTGTTAACATTTGAATTGATATTCCTGCTAACAACAAAAGCACTATAATTGTGACTACAAGTGCAATTAGCGTTATTCCTGATGTTTTATTCATCTTATGTTTTCTCATATTTTTAATCTCCTCTCATTTGGTGACAATGGGACCGGTTCTTTTTGTCACCCTCTCAGTGCCAAAGAGAACCGTCCCCATTGACATCTTAATTAGTTATAATTTTATTAAAAAACCTTTTTTCTGTCAACAATCCGAAATCCACGTACATACAAGAATATTGCAACTTCAATGGTTATACAGTTTGTTACAATTATATTAAATTTACATTACATTTTGTTTACAAATTCAAATTTTCCATTACATACTCCACATCTGTATTTATTAATAAAATTCTTTTTTAACCTTTTTCTCAAATAAACATAACCACATTTTTTACATACAATTTTATATTTATAATTATTTTCTTCTTTATATTCCTGGTTGCTTTTTTGAAAATCCTCTTTTTTGTTTCCTAATCTGGTTATATTGTATGGCAATCTTTCATTAATATAATTTGCGTATTTTTTAAATTCTTTGCCATGGTTATTACAATATGGAAAACAGTGAATTATTTCATGTATTATTGTATTTTTTATAATTTTATTATTCAGATTCATTACCCATTTTGAAATTTCTATATTGTGTTTTGAAAATTTGTCATATATTTTGTATTTTCTTCTCCCTCTTTTTATATAATGAAATATTCTTTTATCAGGTTTCTCTTGCTTGCAACAACCATATCTTGAAGCTTTTCTTTTTGCTAAACTTATATTGATTTTTCCTATTTTATCTTCATTTAATTCTATACCAATAGACTTTAACTCTTCAACACATTGATTATATAATTCTTTTAGTTTTTCTTCCATTTAAATTTCTCCCTTTTTTGCCAAAAATCTCCGGTACCTATGACAGCAACTTTACCAATTTTAGCAATTTTAATTGATTTTTTCAATATTTTGTGGGATAATATTTTATAATAGTTGATATATATAAATTTATTAAAGTTTCGAATGCGATTGGAATATATTTAGAAATTTATGTAGAATTTCTTAATATATGTATTGAGCCGAGAAACTGAATAAATTTATATATATCAACTATTTAATAAAAAGATTTTATACAAAATATGTAAAGGAACAAAACTATGAATCAAATATATTTAGAAAAATTAGAATACAATAAAATATTAGAAAAGCTTTCATCTTTTTGCCATACGTATATTGGCAAAGAATTAGCTTTATCTCTTATTCCTTCATCTGATAGAAGTATTGTTGAAAAAACACTATCAGAAACCATGGAGGCAGTTAGCTTAATTCAAAGAAACTCTATTCCACCTATTTCTGAAATAGATGATATTAGTTTTTATATAAAATCTTTAGAAAGTTCAAGTGCTATTTCTGCAAAAGCTTTGCTTTCAATATGCAATATTTTAGAAATGTCTTATGAACTAATAAACTATTTTTCTGATTTTAAAGAGGCTGAGGAATACTTTGTTTTAAATAATTACTTTGAGCTTCTTTATAGTAATTTATC
>Ga0247608_10004793_pt1 | contig 14946 bp, 11 predicted proteins | sample 176DNAGHGlowgp2_FD_193490 | JGI IMG/M metagenome (GOLD analysis project Ga0247608, IMG submission 193490) | Sheep rumen microbial communities from Palmerston North, Manawatu-Wanganui, New Zealand - 1766 DNA GHGlow gp2 | ecosystem: Host-associated > Mammals > Digestive system > Stomach > Rumen ...
CCAAACCGTCCTCGCGCTCCTCGATGACAAAAAACTTGCTGAAAATAGTGAAGCCCTCAATCATCACCTTCTCACGGTGGGCAACGACTTCCTCCCAATTCGCTTTTCCGGTTTGGTCGATGGGTGTCCGCATGATCTTATAGTTTCTCGCGCCGTCAGCGTTGGTCTGTATGTAGAAATGCTCGCCGTAATGGTCGATGCCGTAAAGCATATCGGGCTGGCGTTCCTGAAAAACGCGAAAACTGTTTTCTGGCCTGTCGCTTTCCAAAATCCGACATTCCGAAGAAAGTGTAGATTCTGAATTGATAATCAGATATTTCCTCGATTTCGTCTTGTTGATATAGGTAACAAACGTCTCATCGGTTTCCTCGAAAACCATCACGTCGTCGCTTGGATTTGTGCCGAGTTGGTGCCGCATGATCTTGCAAGGTCGCAATGTTTCGTCTTTCACGCCGTAAAACAATGTCTTGTTATCGCTCGCCCAAACCACATTGCCCGATGTGTTTTCAATCGGCTCGCCCACCAATTCACCCGTCTGCAAGTCCTTGACATACACCGTATAAATCCTACGGCTCACCGTGTCCACCGAATAGGCCAACAACCTATCGTCCTCGCTCAAGCTAACTTCACCGATTTCAAAGAAGGCGTGACCTTCGGCCAAGACATTGCCATCGAGGATGACTTCCTCCTCGGCTTCCAAACTGTGCTTTTTGCGGCAATAGATTGGGTATTCTTTGCCTTCTTCGAAACGCGTGTAATGGTAATAGTCGCGAATCTTGATCGGCACAGAATTATCGTCTTGCTTAATGCGACTTGTGATTTCCTTAAACAACTGTTCTTGAAGCGGTTCGGTATGTTTTAGGCATGCATCGGCATATTGGTTTTCGGCCTCAAGATACGCCAAAACCTCAGGGTTTTCGCGCTCGTTGAGCCAATAATAGTTGTCGATACGAGTATGGCCGTGCATCGTCATCGCGTGGGGACGGATGGCGGCCTTGGGTGGGGACGGTAAAATATTCATTGGTTCGTTTTTGATCAGAACGAAAGCGTCAGGCCCAGCGTAGGCAGAATGGGCAATTGGCGTGCCACTTCGCTGGTGATGAGGTTGACATAGAACACGTTGTTGCGATTATAGACGTTGGTCACACTCAGATCCACTTCCATATTGACGTTCTCACTAAAGAAGAACTTACGCTTCACGTCGAAGTCGAAACGATGATAGGTAGGCAGACGGCCTTTGTTAAGTTCGCCATAGAGTACACCCAAATCGCCATTGGAGGTGGTGAAATCGAAATTGATGCCGTCTTGGAACGAATAATACTCATAGAAGCCCTGTACCTGCGTGAAGGGGAAGCCGCTACCGAAATTCCAACGGCCGCTGAACTCCCACTGGCGTTTGGCGCCTGCAGTATAGGTCAAGATGACGTTGACATTGTGGCGGCGGTCGAAATGCGGTGCATATTCCACCAACTCCACACCATTTTCAACTGCTTTTTCATATTCACGCGTCACGAACCCCAAGGCATAAACGGCCCAGAGATACCAATGCTTATCCTCGTATTTGATAGAGACGTCGAAACCGTAGGCTTGTCCCGTCTCCTTGGTGAAGTCTTTCTTGAGCAAGTCGGGAATCTGCAAATTGCTGGGAGTATCGGCATAAAGCTTATTGCGGTTGATGTTGGTCAGCTGCACAAAGTCTTTCCAATAGCCTTCGAGATTCACCGTCGCGTTTTGCGACAAGTCGAACTCACCTCCCAAAATGAAATGGTTGGCCTTTTGCAGGAAGCTGGTGATTTCCTTTCCATTATAGGTCTTCGGCATGTTGTCGATGCCAGAAAGGAAACCATAGAACAGGTTCACCACATCGCGGTCGCTGGTGGCAGCAACGAAATTCTGCGAATACATACCCGCAGCGGCCTTCAGACGAAAACGATCCGAGGCATTGTATTTGGCGGCGAAACGGGGCTCGGGCGACAATCCACCTTTGGTAACAGAGGGATAGTATTGCAAGCGGAAGCTTGGCTCCAAAAGAAGGCGGCCAAGCACAGCCTTGTATTTGGCATAAACGCCAATCTCCGTGGAGTTCACCTTGGCTCCAATCTTATTGTGTCCATACACACTGTAGGTGACATAGTCGGTGGTATAACCCAGCATCTCAATACCATATTTCAACGTATTCTTACCCATGAACTGGCTGAAGTCGAAGCCCATGTTAAATCCATTGATGGTGCTGTAGCGGTCAGGGTTGTCGGCTTCTTTCATGCGGGAAGTATAACTCGAATAGGCGATGTTGCCTTCAATCATCACAGGGGCTTTGCCCGGAATGACGAGGAAATTGGCACCTGCACCAAACGAGTTCCATCCAAAGTCGGAAAGCGACATGTAATTGTTCACTTGGTCGTTGAACGAGAAACCGAACAAATTGACCTTGCTACCGTTGGCGGCGTTGAGCGACACCTTTCCATAGATATCCTGGAAATTAAACGGCAGTCCCGATTCGGAAGCGTAAGGATAGAAAATCTTGCTTGACTGCTCCAAATAAGAGTTTTTAGCCGACAGGATAAAAGATATTGATGCTTCCTCTGGGGTTTTGGCTTTCTTCAGCGGGCCCTCAAGCATCACCTTGGCGCCGAAGGTGTTGCCGCCCAACTTGCCCGAAATGCGTTTCTTGTTGCCATCGCGGGTCGAGATATCCATAATGGAAGAGATACGGCCGCTATATTCAGCGCCGAAACCGCCTGTATACACATCGGCGTTACGGATAATGTCGGTATCGAACACCGAGAACAGACCAATGGAATGGAAGGGGTTGTAAATCACCATGCCGTCAAGCAGCACCTTGTTTTGGATGGGCGATCCGCCACGGATGTATAGCTGTCCACCCTGGTCACCGGTGAAGATGACGCCTGGCACCACTTGCAGATATTGGGCAAAGTCGGCCTGACCGCCCACGCTGGGGATCTTGGTAATCGTCTTAGGCGTGACGGTAATCACCGAGGTCTTGGTCTCGGTGCGCGCCTCAATCTTGTCAGCAGTGATGGTCACCGTCTCCAACTTCTGGCTGGTCTCCTTCAGGTAATACTTGCGGTTAACGACCTGGCCTTTCGAAAGGTTGAAAGTCTCCGAAATGGTATCGTAACCCACACTCGTGATAAGCAACGTATAGCGCCCATCGGGGATACGGTTAATATTGAAATAGCCATTTTCACTGGTCGAGCCACCAAAAGTCGTACCCTTCAAGTACACATTTGTGAACATCATCGGCTCACCTGTCGATTCCTCATACACAAAACCTTTGATGCTGTTGTCTTGGGCCTTACCCGACAACACGGCAAAGAATAGAACTAAAGTTGTGAAAACCAGTCTTGTAAGATAACGAGCATTCATAGCGCTAAAATCTGATAATTGTTCAAATACCTTTTTTATAAGAAGGTGCAAAGTAAACAAATTATCTTGAATTAGAGCGCAAAAAAAAGCAAAAAACAGAAAAAAGGCGCTTACTGACTTATCTCTTTTTAGGGATGATCAAGAAAATGCCTAACACGATGAGCAGAACAGGCCAAGCTATTTGCCAATTGATTTCGGGCACGAAACGATGTAATAGTGCAGCGGCGCCTATGCCGATCAGGATCAAGCCAAGCGCCAGGCTACCCTTGCTTTGAGGGGTCCGATGCGCAACAGCTGTCGACACCCCATCCTCGGCTCCTAGATTATCGTTTTGGACTTGTGCGGCAGGCATGACAGCCCACAAAATCAGGTAGAGCCAAAAGCCCATGGTAGCAAAGACAAACAAGCAGGCAAACAAAATGCGTAGCAACGTGACATCGACGTCAAAATAGTTAGCCAATCCTGAGCACACGCCACCAAGCACCTTGTTTTGCATGTCTCTCTCTAGTTTCTTGTTGTTTTCCATTTTCTTTTTACGTTTTTAGGTTAGACGATGCTTCTCCTACAAAAATAATGCCGCACCTTTTGGCACGGCATTATTTTTCATTTAAGCGATGTTCAACCTCGCTCTTACTTCTTCACGATAAACTTTTCGGTCTTCACAGCCTGACCGTTGACAAACAGGTTGCAGAAATAGATGCCTTCGGTAAGGTCGGCAACCGAAATCGCCATGTGGCTCTGCGTGGTGTTCACCTGTTGGCTCATCACCTTTTGGCCCACCAAGTTGTAAACCTCAACTGAAGCGTTGGCACCAGCGGCGACGCTATAGTCGAAGTTGACCACCGACGTGGCGGGGTTCGGGTAGGCGTGACCCAAAGAGCACGCCACCTGTTCGGAAACGTTCTCAGCTTCGTAGGCGAACCATACTTCGATGGTCACCTTTTGGTCTTCAGCGCCAGAAGGATAGGCATGATACTTCACCACGGAAGTGCCGGCGATGAAGTTGTTCGGGTCTCCCGAAAATTCCGGGTCAATTTGATGATGGAATGAAAGGCCGCCTTCGCCGCTCAACTCGCCGGCTGCCATCGAAACGGGCCTAGGACTGATGAACACTTCGGGAGTGTAGCAACTGCCCCAGCAGAAATAGTTCGACGTCCCTTCAACGATTTGCACTTCTTCTTTTTCGACCATCACATCGAGAGGTCCATTTGTAAGGTTACGGAGCTGCATGTCTTGCTGGAGCTCGCCCCATTCGAGAAGGTTGGTGCAAACGATCCTTTCGCCGTCAGAGAACGCTTGACCATTGAATTCGAATTGCAGCGTTTGAGCTGAAACCCAACCAATTATGGCCACAAAAACCAAAGTAAAAATAGATTTTTTCATCATAGAAACAGTTTTAATGATACATATTCAATTTTCAACTTGCAAAAATGCAAAACTTTTTCCAATCCCGCAACAAAAATATTGCCATTTTTTGAAAAATGCCTACTTTTGTGCTTGAAAACTGTATCAAATCACATCCAAATGAAAAAAAATCTCTTATTTTTGGCATCTCTGATGCTTCTTTTCTCGCTGAGAATCAATGCGCAAAACGAACGCATGCTACTGCTTGAGAGTTTCACCAACACGGGTTGCGGTCCTTGTGCTGCCTACAATCCTGCCATGGATGCGCTTATTGCTGCCAATCCCGACAAAGTGATAGCCATCAAGTATCACGTCAACTGGCCTTCACCCAACGACCCTATGTATCTGCACAATACCACAGAAAACGGAGCCAGAACCAGTTATTACGGTGTCACTTCGGTTCCACATGTCGTCATCGATGGCAACCGCTTTGACGGCGGTCCCAACCAACTGAACCAAAACTTGATCAACCAATTGCAAGCCGTCGAGTCGCCTCTTGAGATGCGCCTCTCCTTCGACGTGGACGAAGCGACCAACACCATCAGTGTCGCTGTAATGGGCCGCACCTCAACCGAAATAACGGGTAATATCAGGCTTCACGTCGCCGTCATCGAGAAAGAAATCCACTTCAACTCGGCGCCTGGCCCCAACGGTGAGCGCGACTTCTACAGCGTGATGAAGAAGCTTATGACCGGCACGGGAGGCGAAATCATTGGCAACTTGGAGGCCGGAAGTTATTTTGCACGCACCTACAGCTGGGAACTAGCCAACATCTATGACATGAGCCAACTCGACGTCATCGCATGGGTGCAAAACTATAACACCAAGGAAGTTTTTCAAACCTGCAGGGCGAGCGAAGGCATGGAACCTTTCTATGCCAACGAAGCAGCCATGAGCGACATCAGCAACGTTAAAGCCATTATCTGCAGCGGCATGGCCGAGCCCAAAGTCACTTTGACCAACTTCGGAAGCAACACACTGACCACGGCCCAACTCGACGTACTCGTCAATGGCGAGATGCTTAAATCCATCAATTGGACGGGCAATATGGCCACCTTCGGCTCTGAAATCGTCGACTTGGGCGAAATCGATTTCCCCGTCGAGGAAGAGAATACGCTCGAAGTGAAAATCAACAGTGTGAATGGCGTTAGCGACGAAGTCCCCAACAACGACATTGCCTCCATCGCCATCAAAGGCGCCCCTTTGAACGTAGCTAAAGTGCTGAAGCTCAGCATTCGCACTGATGCCAACCCGCAAGAAACCACGTGGAAAGTGACCAACATGGCCACGGGCCAAGTCGTCCTTGAAGGCGGCCCGTATGAGGCTGCCAACACCCTTTACAACGAGACACTTGAAATCAATGGCGACGGTTGCTATGACTTCACCATCTACGATGCTGGTGGCAATGGCCTCGATGGCGGACTATATGGTTTGAAAGCAGGCAGCACAACGCTGTTTTCAGGAAACAAGTTTGGCGATAGCGAAAGCAACGAGTTTTCATACGAAGTAGCGGAAGGCAGCGAAGAACTGACCAATGCCGCAACGGTCATCTTCCCCAACCCTACATCAGGCTTGGTTACCATCGTTTGTGAAGGTGAACAGAATGTCGTTGTATACAATATGGCCGGCCAACGCGTCTTCGAAGGTGTAAGCGACGCTTACCTCCAAATCGACATGAAAGCCTTCGGCACAGGCATCTATGCCGTCAAGGTCGGAGATGAAACGCAAAGAATCGTCGTCGAATAATGCTCAGATACATCCATTTAGAGCAAATCGACTCCACTAACGCCTATCTGCAACGCAAACAGTCGGAAGACGACATCCGCGACTGGGTGGTTAGCACCGACGAGCAAACCGCAGGCAAAGGCATGGGGAGCAACGGCTGGGAGAGTGAGGCTCGCAAGAACCTCACTTTCTCTTTGGCGCTCGACATGAGTTTTTTGCCCGCCGAGCGGCAGTTCCTATTGTCGGAGGCGGTGCCATTGGGCATCGTCAAGGTATTGGACAGGTTATTGTCCGTTGAAAAACTCTTCATCAAGTGGCCCAACGACATCTATTACGATGGCCACAAACTTGCCGGCATCCTCATCAACAGCACCATCAAGGCCAACATGATGGATACATCTATCATCGGCATCGGACTGAATGTCAACCAAATGAAATTCAAAGATTGGCCCACGCATCCTATCTCGCTGAAGCAAATCACGGGAAAGGATTACGAATTGCAGCCACTTTTGGAACAAATCTCGGAAAGCATCGTCGCCGAAGTGGAAAGGCTGAAAAAAAACAGTCCCGCCATCGGGCAGGACTATTTGTCGAGATTGTTCCGTTACCGCACTTGGGCAGATTACCAAGTCGGAGAAAAGACCTTGCGGCTATTGATGACTGGCATCGATCCGTTTGGACGCCTGATGTTGATTGACCGTGCAAACAAACCGTATTGCTTTGACATCAAGGAGATTAAATTCCTGATCTAGCAAGGGTGGTGTTTTGTATTCGGGCCGAATGCAAGCCTAGTTCCATTTGTCGCTCCAAGCCTGTTGGTCCTTACGCCATTCCTTCAAGGACTGCACATCCTCTTCGGTGACATATTTTTCCTCAACAGCCTTGTGAATCAGCGTCTCGTAGTTCGACAAGGTATAGAGGCAGCAATTCTTTTCCTCGAAGTTATGCTTGGCGAGCTCCATTTGGTAGGTGAAAATGGCCACCATGCCCTTCACGATGGCACCGGCTTCGCGCAAGGCATCCACCGCCATCAGGCTCGACTTCCCCGTGGAGACCAAGTCCTCGATGACCACCACCGACTGTCCGGCATTGATGACGCCCTCAATCTGGTTTTGCATCCCGTGCGACTTCTTCTCGGAGCGCACATACACGAAAGGCAGTCCCAATTCCTGCGCCACCAAGGCACCTTGGGCGATGCCTCCTGTGGCCACGCCCGCGATCACATCGGGTTTGCCGAAATTTTGCATGATGGTTTCCACAAACTGCTGGCGGATATAGGTGCGTACGGCAGGATAGGAAAGCGTCACGCGGTTGTCGCAATAAATGGGGCTTTTCAGTCCCGACGCCCAAGTGAACGGAGCTTTCGGGCTGAGTTTCACGGCCTTGATTTGCAGCAGATGCTGGGCCAATGTCAATGCTGAATCGTCGTATTTCATAAAGTTGTATATTTGTCGCCTAAATTGAACTTCAAAAACGGCTACAAATGTACAAGATTTTTCACGAAAAAAAGGCATTGATTTTCCCAAAAATTGACAGCGGCACCTTAAACTACAACGCAACGCCCCAAGAATCTGACAGATACGACGCAGAACTTTTATGCGATTTTTTACCCGATTGGCTCGATGAACACGATGCGGGCGACACTTTCATTCACGAAGTGAGCCAAAGTGCCGTGGAGTTGGCCCTGGAAGAGACCTTCAAAATGGCCCCTGCGGCAGGTGGCATCGTCGAAAAGGACGGCAAATTTGTCAGCATCATGCGTAAAGGTATCCCCGACCTGCCCAAGGGACATATAGAAAAAGGTGAAACTCCCGAGCAAGCCGCTTTACGCGAGGTTGAGGAAGAAACGGGTATCGGCAAGTTGCAAATTGTAAAGGAATTACCCTCCACATGGCACTGTTATTTCGAGAATGCTGAATGGAAACTGAAGCGCACCTATTGGTATCTGATGAGCACGGAAGAGGCCATCAAGCCCAAGCCACAAACCGAAGAAGGCATCACGGATATAAAACTCATTGGAAACGAGGAGCTTGAAGCATTTTTGAGAGAAACTTTCCGTTCCATCAGTGAAATTTTGGCGAAAGATTTGCGTCAGGTCGTGTCGAAATCCTAATTTTGCACCGTTTTTCAAACCAACACAATGAAAAGAATAGCCGTATTCCCCGGTTCCTTCGACCCCATCACCTTGGGGCACCGCAGCATCGTTTTGAGGGCGCTGCCCATTTTCGACGAGATCTATGTCGCCGTCGGCATCAACATGGAAAAGCGTTCCACTTTCGACCTTCAAGACCGCATCAAGTGGTGCGAAGCCGTCTTCAAAGACTACCCACAAGTGAAAGTGGAAAGCTATGAAGGCCTCACTGCCGACTTCTGCAAGAAAGTGGGCGCACGCACCATCATCCGTGGCCTGCGCTGCGGCAGCGACTTCGAATATGAAAACATGATTGGGCACGCCAACAAGCGCCTCCACCCCGAGTTGGAGACCATCTTCCTCCTCACCGAGAGCGAGTTGGTGGGCGTGTCGTCGAGCGTCGTCCGCGACATCTACAAGAACGGTGGCGACGTGTCGAAGTTCATGCCCGAAGAGGTGAAGTTGCCCACTAGGCAATAAATCCACCCATTCCGCGTTTCAAAGGCATGAAACGTTGGACAACAATATGCTTATTACTGTTGCTCGCATTGGGAGCGACCGCTCAGACTGTGACCATCACCGGACGAAGCAACAAGACAAACACCCTGGCGAGGCTTTTCGCATACGAAGACCTCATCAATGATTACGGCACCCTGCTCGACCAAGGCAAGACCGACTCACAAGGCAACTTCATCCTTGAAGGCAAGGTGGACGAAATTCTTCCCGCCCGCGTCTATGTCGGCTTGGAATATGTCGACCTCATCCTCTCCCCCAATGCCACCTACGACATCGAAATCATCGTGCCCGAGCAAAAGGAAAACGTTTCCTATTTCGAGAAGGAGCTGCCCACCATCCGCGTGAAACGCGCCACCGACAAGGGCGTATATCGCCAACTGGTGCTCGCCGAGGAAATCTTCAACACCTACCTCATCGAGCACTTCAACCAAATCTACCGAGGCCGTCAGCTGCGCTACCTTGACTCCATCCAAAACACCATCGACCACGAGATGCCCGGCCTCAAGTCGGACTATGTGAAGAACCACATCCGCTACAAGACCGCTTCCATTCGACTGGCTATCAGCACTGACGGCGGCAAGAAGACCATTAACGACTACTACAACGGGCAGCCTGTGCTTTACACCCAAAGTGCCTACATTGACCTTTTCAAGGAACTCTTTGACGGCTACTTCAACAGCGCTGCCTACGACAGCCACCGCTTGAACGACGCCTTCGCCGAAGGGCCTGCCGCCTTCAAGAAATACTTGAACACTAACCCTTTCATGGCCAAAAACCCACGCCTGGCCGAACTCATCACCATCTATAATGTGCAGAAACTCTGCTACGGTGACCGTTGCACCAGACGTTTGGCCAAAGACCACCTTAATTATATAAAGGCGCAGACCAAATACACTGAGCACAAGGCCATCATCAGCGATTTCTTCGAGAAATTCAACCGATTGGCCACTGGCGCCCCTGCCACCGACTTCACGCTGAAAGGCCAAAACGCAAAAGACATTCAGCTCACCGATTATAAGGATGATTTGGTGCTTTTACAGTTCGTCGACGGCATGTCGTCCGTCGCCGAGCACCAGTTTTCGGAGCTGAGAGCCCTTCACAACCAATGGCAAGACTCGGTGCAAATCCTCACCATCGCCACGCACGACAAAATGGCGTTTTTCAAGCAATATTTTGAAGAAAAGCGGCAGGACTGGCCCCTCCTCGACCTTGGCGACAACATCCTACTGCTCGAAGCGTACAACGTACGCACCTTCCCCGAGTACATCCTCATCACACGCGGCACCAAGATCGGCGAAGCTCCCGCACCAAGCCCAGAGCGTTATTTGGACGAACGCGTGCGGCGATTGTACGGAAAGTAAGATTAGTTTCTGACTTTTTGGCACATATTTTCCTCAATTCACGGAAAAACACTACCTTTGCACGGATTTTGCGCATAGTGCAATTCGTTGAATTTTTAAATCTCAAATATTGAATCTTAAATAACTGAATAAATGGGATTCCTCAAGAAACTCTTCGGCGACAAGGCCTCACGCGACAACAAGGCCCTGCAGCCCATACTCCAAAAGACCCTCAAGGCTTATGACCAAATCGTCAAACTCGACATCGACAGCCTCCGTCATAAGACCGTGGAATTCAAGGAATACATCAAGAACAAGACCGCTGCCGAGGTGGCCGAAATCGCCGAGCTGAAAGCCAAGGCCGAAGCCAACCCCGACATGGAGCCCGACGAAAAGGAGAAGCTCTACAACCAAATCGACAAACTCGAGAAACAAGAACTCGACCACATCGAAGAAGCGCTGAACGAAATCCTTCCCGAGGCGTTCTCGGTAGTGAAGGCCGCAGCCAAATATTTCTGCGAACACGAAGTGGTGGAAGTGACCGCCACCGACCTCGACCGCGAGCTGGCCGCAAAATACGACCACGTCACCATCGAGGGCGACAAGGCCTACTTCAAGAACAGCTGGATGGCGGGCGGCAACATGGTGACTTGGGACATGGTGCACTACGACTGCCAAATCATCGGCGGTATCGTGTTGCACCAAGGCAAGATCGCCGAGATGGCCACTGGTGAAGGTAAGACCCTCGTGGCTACGTTGCCGGTCTACCTCAATGCCTTGGCAGGCAAGGGCGTGCATGTGGTCACTGTGAACGACTACCTGGCCAAACGTGACTCCGAATGGATGGGCGCGATGTACGAGTTCCTCGGCCTCACCGTCGACTGCATCGACAAACACGAGCCCAACTCGGCCGCACGTCGCCGCGCCTACAACTGCGACATCACCTACGGCACCAACAACGAGTTCGGTTTCGACTACCTGCGTGACAACATGACAGGCAACCCCGAAGAACTGGTGCAACGCAAACACCACTACGCCATCGTCGACGAGGTCGACTCTGTGTTGATTGACGATGCCCGTACACCTCTGATCATCAGCGGTCCCACCCCGCGTGGCGACCAGCAGGAGTTTGACGAACTGAAGCCAGACGTGGTGAAGCTTTATGAAGCCCAAAAGCGTTATGTGACAGGCATTTTGGCCGAGGCCAAACGCATCCTCTCCGACCCCAACGCTACCGAGGACGAGAAAAAACATGGTGCTGACCAACTCTTCCGCGCCTACCGTGGCCTGCCCAAGAACAACGCCCTCATCAAGTTCCTCAGCGAGGAAGGCATGAAGAGCCTGATGCAGAAGACCGAGGGCTTCTATATGCAGAACCGCAACGAAAACATGCACATCATCGACGACGAGCTCTATTTCGTCATCGACGAGAAACTGAATACCGTGACCCTCACCGACAAGGGCAGCGAGCAGTTGGCGCAAGCCTACAACGACCCGTCGTTCTTCATCATCCCCGATGTGGGTGCCGAGATTGCCGATTTGGAGCATTCTGGCCTCAGCAATGACGAAAAGGTGCTGCGCAAGGCCGAGCTGATGCGTAACTTCGCCGAGAAATCGGAGCGTCTGCACACCGTGCAGCAGCTGCTGAAAGCCTACACCTTGTTTGAAAAGGACGTCGACTACGTCATCATCGACAACAAGGTCAAGATCGTGGACGAGCAGACGGGCCGTATCATGGAAGGCCGCCGCTGGAGCGACGGACTGCACCAGGCCGTGGAAGCCAAGGAAAACGTGAAGGTGGAAGCCGCCACACAGACCTACGCCACCATCACCTTGCAGAACTACTTCCGTATGTACCACAAGCTGGCTGGTATGACCGGTACCGCTGAGACGGAAGCCGGCGAGTTCTGGGACATCTACAAACTCGATGTGGTGGTCATCCCGACCAACCGACCCATCGCCCGTATCGACCAAGAAGACATGATCTACAAGACCAAGCGCGAGAAATACAACGCCGTCATCGACGAGATTCAAAGTCTTGTCAACCAAGGCCGTCCCGTGCTGGTGGGTACCACCTCGGTGGAAATCTCCGAGTTGCTCAGCCGCATGCTGACCCGTAAGGGCATCCCGCACAACGTGTTGAACGCCAAGTTGCACTTCAAGGAGGCCCAAATCGTCAAGGAAGCCGGTCAGGCCGGCACCGTGACCATCGCCACCAACATGGCTGGTCGTGGTACCGATATCAAGCTCGGCCCTGGTGTGAAGGAAGCCGGCGGTTTGGCCATCATCGGCACCGAGCGTCACGAGTCGCGCCGCGTCGACCGTCAGTTGCGCGGTCGTGCAGGCCGTCAAGGCGACCCGGGCAGTTCGCAATTCTACGTCTCGCTTGAGGACAACCTGATGCGTATGTTCGGCTCCGAGCGTATCGCAGGCATCATGGACCGCATGGGCTTGCAGGAAGGCGAAGTCATCCAACACCCGATGATCACCAAGCAGATTGAGAAGGCACAGAAGAAAGTCGAAGAGAACCATTTCGGCGTGCGTAAGCACTTGCTCGAATACGACGATGTGATGAACTCGCAACGTGAAGTCATCTACAAGAAACGCCGTCACGCCCTATTTGGTGAACGCCTCAGCATCGACATCAACAACATGATGTACGACTTCGGCGAAAAACTCGTCAGCGAGTACCAAGACGCCAAGGACTACGAAGGCCTCAAGATGGAAGTGCTTTCGAGCATGGGTATCGACGTGCCTTTCGGTGAGGACGAGTTCAATAGAGAAAAGACCGACACGCTCTCACAGAAGCTCTTCGATGCTGCTTTGGAGCACTATCGCGACAAGGCCCGCATCATTGGCGAGAAGACCCTGCCCGTCATCAAGAACGTGTACGAAACCCAGACCCACTTCGAGAACATCGCCATCCCAATCACCGACGGCAAGCGTGGCATGAACGTCATCGTCAACCTGAAGAAAGCGGTGGAGAACGGTGCCCGCGAGGTGAACCTCTGCATCGAGAAGAGCATCACCCTCGGCCTCATCGACAACGCCTGGAAAGAACACCTCCGCGAACTCGACGACCTGAAGGAATCGGTGCAAAACGCCACCTACGAGCAGAAAGACCCGTTGGTCATCTACAAGTTGGAGTCGTTCAACCTGTTCAAGGCCATGTTGGAGAAGATCAACGAAGACGTCATCTCGTTCCTGATGCGTGCCGACATCCCGACGCAAGATCCGAACACCGTGCGTGAGTCGCGTGGCCCGCAAGGCATCGACAAGTCGAAGATCCGCGAGCAACGCCAAGACCTGTTGGCACAGTCGCATAGCGACACGCAGCAGAAGCAAGTCACCCAGCCCATCCGCGTGGAGAAGAAAGTGGGCCGCAACGACCCCTGCCCCTGCGGTAGCGGCAAGAAGTATAAGAACTGCCACGGACGGCTCGAAGGAATGGAATAAACATTCCTTTTGAACACAAATCGAGCGGAATCAACAACTGGTTCCGCTCGATTTTTTGTTTTCGTGGACACTTTTTTACAAAATTAAAGATTATTCTGTAGCAATCTATAAAATCCGTACTTTTGTAGTCTCTTACAAATCACGAATCTTGAATTTTAAATCTTAAATTTTGAATCTCAAATGAAATACAACAGAGTACTCCTGAAACTCAGCGGCGAAGCCCTCATGGGCAGCCAGCAATACGGCATCGACCCGCATCGCCTCAACGAATATGCCGACGAAATCATTGAAGCCGCACAAGCGGGCGTGCAAATCGGCATCGTCATCGGCGGCGGCAACATCTATCGCGGCCTGCAAGGTGCCTCGAAGGGCATGGACCGCATCCAAGGCGACTATATGGGCATGCTCGCCACCGTCATCAACTCGATGGCCATGCAGTCGACCCTGCAAGGCAAGGGACAGAAAGCCACCCTGCTCTCTGGTCTCTACATCGACCGCATCGCCGACACGATGAGCAGCGCCAAGGCCATCCGTCTGCTCGAGGAAGGCTACATCGTGGTGATGGGCGCCGGCACCGGCAACCCCTTCTTCACCACCGACACCGGCTCGGCCCTCCGCGCCGTTGAGATCAAGGCCGACATCATCCTGAAAGGCACCCGCGTGGACGGCATCTACACCGCCGACCCCGAGAAAGACCCCACGGCGACCAAGTTCGAGCATATCACCTACGACGAGGCCTACCAACGTAACCTGAAGGTGATGGACATGACGGCCTTCACCATGTGCAAGGAAAACGACATGCCGATGTATGTGTTCGACATGAACACGCGCGGCAACCTGATGAAGGTGTTGCGTGGTGAGAACATCGGGACACTGGTTACAAAATAAAACCCATATCGAACACGCTTCGCGTCACTGCGAGGCACGAAGCAGTCTAGAGCACCAACCCTAGATTAACTCCGTTGAATCTTCGATTTGCTTCGTCGT
>Ga0247608_10004794_pt1 | contig 14946 bp, 20 predicted proteins | sample 176DNAGHGlowgp2_FD_193490 | JGI IMG/M metagenome (GOLD analysis project Ga0247608, IMG submission 193490) | Sheep rumen microbial communities from Palmerston North, Manawatu-Wanganui, New Zealand - 1766 DNA GHGlow gp2 | ecosystem: Host-associated > Mammals > Digestive system > Stomach > Rumen ...
CCCTATTAAAAGTGAGACACTCACTGTAAGGCGTGTTGTGGATGTAGGAACCACAATGCTCATCAGTCAGGTAGACCAAACAAAGGACTTTTTGACAGATAACTCAGCACCTCACCCACGCGTATGGTCATGCTCAGGCTATATCTCTTCCCTGATTCCGTATCACGAGAACGGCTTGATGGTTAAACCTTCTTTACAGGTTCAGATGGCAGTTCTTGACGCCGCGGCTGATTCAAGACAGCCTGTGAAGTTTAAGACTGACATGGGTGAAATCGTAGATGTTTTGGTACAGGATTTACAGATGAGCTCGACCACAAAAGGCCCGGGAGTTAAGCAGGTGTCATTTGTAGTACAGGAGGTAAAAATCCTTGAAAACTCTATCCTGATGGGCTCGATTGCGGAGCTCTCAGGAAAAGCAGGTGCAGGCTCTATACCTCAGCGAGTACTGACTAATTTGGGAAAGAATTCTCTTGTAGGTTCAGGAACAGTAAACGGTGCTGCAGCATTGCTCAACATACGCTTTTAGGAGGCTGATATGAAGTTTAATTATTACTCGTTTAAGGCTATTGGGACGCCTATCAGCACTGACACAAACGATTTACAACAGCTTATGCAGGCAGGAGAAATTGTACTGTACTGCGTAATGCACTTTGATACGGACAAAGCCTCTGAGACATACGGAAAATGGATAATGACTTTAGACGTAGTGTCAGATGAAGTTGACTACCCTGAGCGGAGCCTTGTTCTGTATCCGAACACTCTTCACTTTAAGGGAGACTCGCTGTATACTGTAGCTGTGACCAGTGAACTTGAGGACATAGGACATGATGACCTGCAGAGTGTCATTATCACAATAGGAGTTGTTGATGAGTAAAAAACTGTCAGAGCTTGCTTCTCTGCTTGCTGCTTCTAATGAGCAGTTGTTTGACAGATTTATTAATTTCCGCCTCACTAAAGATAACCCCTTAAATGACCCTATTAAGATAGAGGGCAGTACGATAACTACGCCTACTGTCCGCTTTCGTGGGGCTAAAGACGGACTTCAGGTTATTACTCCTAAGACAGGGTGTAAGCCTAACATAACTGTCTCAGCTCAGTTTATTCCACAGGATGCTGCCACTACTATCACACTTACTGTTTATAACATGCTCGATAATATTGATACCCGTGCATTTAACTGGTGTGAGATTGAAGTGGGGTACATGAACTCAGGTATCAGCACTACGTTCATAGGTCAGATAATAAACTGTTATATGGCAAAGCCTAATCCTAACGGCGAGCTTGTTATAGTGCTCTGCAATGCACATCTCACAGGCCTCTATAAAAAAGGAGAGTTTAAGGTAGAGTTTAAGGAAGATTTTCTGACTACAGCGGCGTTGATTAAAACCTGTATTGATGCAATACATGACTCATTTCCTGATTCTGTACAGAGCATTAAGATAAGTGATATTGAACCGGGATTGCCTTTATTTTGGAAGACACGTCAGTTCATAGTTGGAAAATCTACAAGGTATTTCAGAAGTGCCCTTGAGTGTCTCTCGTGGCTTAACTCTCTGTTTGCTACCTATGCCCTGCATACAACGTTTGCTGCAGGAGCAGGCGGTGTACCGATTAATAAGCTCACAGACGAAGAACGTAAAACTCTCACACCTTTAAGACTTGGTTTCAATCAGTGGGGAGAACTTAAAGTATCTGCCACTTATACAGCTGCTGACCCGATGGCTGTAGCGGCCATAACTGCTATGGGTTCTGCTGTTCTGACAAGTCCTTCTTCTGCAACGATTACAGGGCCTTTTATTCCTAATCTTGCTGTAGGACAGGTAGTACAGATAAATCCTAAGTTCTTCAAGACTAGAATTAACACAGAAGTCACACGCAGTGAGTATGATAAAATAGGTACGCTGTGGTATATAAACAGTTTAGAGTTTACGTTCTCAACACATACAACTAATAATATGACTCTGCAGCTTGTAAATATAAGCAACAGTGTTATAGCTTCGGAGGGATAATATGCAGAATGATGATGCACTTAATGCAACTTTAGCACATAACGCACGTGTAGGTGATGACAATGTTTTTGTACGTGGGATAGTTGAAAGCTATGTTTTCTCTGTTTTTGGTACTGTGAAGAAGTACTCAAACGAGCGTGTAGACGTGCAATGTGGTGGAGCTCTTTTCACAAACATTGAAGTTATGGTCTTTGGCGTGGACGGCTGGGGCATTAAACCTGTTCCTGCCGTCGGAGACAGGGTTCTTGTAGTTTCTACTGTAAATCCTACTCCTGACCTTAAGACTATGGCTGCTTCTGCCTCTATGCCTGCTTACGATGCTTCAGGATTCAAGGCAATCTGTCTTACTGACTCAGGGAAAGCCACGCAGCTTATTACAGTCGATAAAGATAAGATTGAAATAACAGGAGATAATAAGCTTACTGTTAATGCCGATGGTGTTCAGTTTGAGGACGTAAACGGAAACAAGGTGACTACCTCTGATAAAGGTGTTGCCTTTGAAGATGCAAGCAAAAACAAGGTGACTACTGATGACAAAGGTGTTGCTTTTGAAGATACTAATGGAAACAAGATTACTACTGCCTCTGCCGGAATAACACTGGAAGATAAGAACGGCTGCAAGATTGAGACAAGCTCTTCTTCTGTGAAGATTAACGGAAAGCTGGAGATTAGGAAGTAATGGGAAAAGAAGTAGCTGTTAATGGATGTCACCTCGTTATTTCAAACGGAGGTTCAGGCCCTGAACCTACAATAACAAGTCAGCCTTCTAGCGATGTGTTTGTCAGTGGAAAAGGAGTTTTTTTCGGGGAGATAAAGTTTAAGGTCTCAGGAGTGACTTCAGGAGATATTGCGAACGCTGACGGTAAAGGAGAAGGGACTATTCTAGGTACAGGCAGCAAAATACTGCTTATAGCCGGCAGTAAGAATGTTGTACTGAAGGATGACGAGTCTGCTCAAATTACGGTTAACGGCACAAAACCTAGCCAGTCAGGGCCTGCTCCTGCTTCAGGGAAGATAAAGGTTAAGGTCAGTAGCCCCGGTCAGTCAGATGTTATTGCTTTATAGTACTTTGTGTGCTATTATTATGTCTAGGAGGACTTATGGAACTTTTACTGGCTTCATCAGAAGACCCTGAGACAAACCGCTGTAACTGGGATATTGAAGTTGAAGACGGCCTTGCAAAGACTGTTCCTGAGGGAGCAGAAGAAGACCAAGAAGCCTCTGTAGTAGCGTACCTTGAAAAATCAACAATTCCTCTTATGGAAGATAAAGGTGTAGACTGGACAGGCTATCTTACAAAGCGTGTATCGCTCGCTGAAGTTGACACACAAATCAGAGAAAATCTTAAAACCTATCTCGATACAGTCCTTTATTCCCCTGTCTATTCAACTGACAAGGGTAAGCTTGTCGTTAACATGGCAAAAATCGTAATCAATACAGGAGCTTAATATGGTTGAATTGGATGGAAGAAGTTATATCGTAAATACTCCGACTGAAAATGCACTTTCCCTTCTTGAGTTTGTAAACAAGTTTATGGTAGACAACGATGTGAAGGACAAGAACGGCAATATCGTGCAGTTCAAGATTTCTTTAGCCTCTCCTATATGGCTCATCATAATCGGTGTAGGCTTCATGGCTACAGTCTGTCAGAAGATTATGTACGCTGTAGCTCAGGCTTTCAACATTGCAGACTGCTCAGGACAGCAGGTTTTGAACCTTGCTGAAATTGCACGTCTTCAGAGAAAAGAAGGTTCTTATACAACTGTTTCCTGTACAGCTACAGCGTCTGCCACTGGTGCCTGCCACATCACTACAGACTTGGAAGCAAAGGTAGAATACGAGGGAAAAGAATATACATTCCATCCGATTTACGAGGTAACTATCCCTGCTGAGACTTCAGCAGAGGTTATATTGATTTGTACTGAGACAGGCCCTGTTTACTTTGAGATTGGAGCAATCACAGAGTTCGAGACAGATGTAGAAAATCTTGATTCATTCAGCTCAGGTGCTCCTCAGCCGGGAAGCGGCTTGGAAAGTATTTCTTCTCTGCGCACACGCCTTATGACTAATGAGAGTATCTCTCCTTTGTCAGGAGCAAGTCAGGGCTTAAATGCTTTGGATGGCGTTTCAAGAGCGGTAGTTCTGTATAATCCTAACTACGACTCTAATATGGTTTTGGCTGGAATTGAGGTTCCTCCAAAAAGAGCTATTGTGTTTATTCAGGGCTATTCAGACAAAGTAGCTCAGGAATACTACAAGCACATGGCAGCTCAGACTTATGATAACGGAACAGCACGCAGTCAGGACTGCACGCTTGAGAACGGGCAGCAGTTTATAATGTATTACTATGCTCCTGTTCCTGTAAACCTCTATATCAAGATTGTGACTAATCAGCCTCTGACTGTTGAACGTCAGCTTGAGATTAAGCAGGCTGTACAGAACCTGTCAAACTCACGTGAGATTGGTTCTAACTATACTACTGCGTATATCATTGACTCGCTCAATGCAAACATCAGCTTCACAGAGGTTGTAGATGTTAAGATTTCTTCAGACGCAGGAACAACTTGGGACAACACAACAGACTTTAATGAGGGAAATATCGGTTTGATTGGAGCAAGCCATATTTCATTTGAATGGCCTTTAGGAGATTAACAGATGGCAGCAGAAATATACAAAGAGCCCGACAGACCTTACATCGCGAAGCAGTTCAATGGCCCGATTATCTCTGCCTTTATCAAGGCAGTCTATAATTATTTTCACAGGCCTTTAGACCACCATGCTGAGTACTTCAGAAATCTTTCTATAGATACAGCTGATATTCAGCATCTGTATTTTATTGGTCGTCTGATGGGGCTGCAGCTTTTCTCTCTGTTTACCGACCCTTCAGGAAATGTTTATCTTGTCTACACAGATGAAGATTATCCTGTTGAGGAATATGAGTATGATAATGGCTGGGCCTCAGAATATCGTGCTCATCAGCCGGGCGACGGTGTGTTTGGAACAGGAGATGAACAGGGGTTCCCAGTAACACTTACTGTGGAGCAGTACAGAAAGATATTGAAGGCTATCAGTTCAGTTCCTTCTGCTGCTGCAGACTCAATTCATATTATTGATGTGCTGCTTGCAGTATTTTTGGAAGCAAGTCCTGATGACCCGACACCAAAGTATAACATCAGCTATAACAATGGTGGAGTTTTTAAGGATGTTGTAAACGTAGTGCTTGGCCCTGATGTGCCAGTGCGCTATGTAATCATTATTCAGTCAATGTTTGACAGATTACTTAACGGTTCTTCCGTATCAGTGCTTGTCACACATATCTAGGAGGGCATTATGAGGCCTACAGTTCAGGAAGAAGACATTGCCATTTATGCTGAAACTGCGACTACGATTCAAGAACCACAGGGAGCAAACTACACACGAGGGGCTACTGTTGGGCGCACGGTTCCTGCTAAGTGGTGGAACTGGCTCTTTAGAGAAATAACTAAACGACTGCACAGCACTTTTTTAGATAATACAAACCAGTATGCTGAAGTTAATAATGCTGTTGTTGATGCAGGAATAACACCTACTGATGAGCATAATGACCAGCTGGTAGGCTCAGTGCGTATTGATGCTTCACGGGCACTTTCAGAGTATATGTCGGAGGGTATTTTTAAGTTTTGGTTCAAAGGGGTACCATTATCCTTTGGGCATAAAGAAAACCTTGAGCGCACAGAGGGTTTGTTCTATGCGTCAAACAGAGCCTTTGCTGTATGTGCAGGGGTAGATAGTCTTTATCCATATTTCCGTGCACTCTACACAGCTTCAGCCGACGGACTTTGGATACACACAGGGCTTTATGGTTATTCTTTTGGGGCAGTGTCTGTTGGAGGATTATATTATGTCCTTATACTCAGCCTGAGAGGCAACGTAGGAAGCATGTGCTTGAAAGTAACATCTGACTTCAGACATTATACTGATGTACTATACTTTGAGGTTGCAAACGCATTTCGTGCAGAACTTCCTTTGCCTGTATTAACAGAAGTGGAAGGCACAGTATACTTGCTTAATGCCTACGATGACAATTCATATGCTATTAATGGTACTCAGGCAACTATAGTACAAGGACTAGTAGACACTAAGGTCACACTGATTGAATACTGGGCATATCCTGCTTGTATTAGTCGTGAAGCTTTGAAGCTTGCAGATAATAAGTATTTAGCTGCTAACTACTTACTGTCATCAGGTACTTGGTCTAAGATACTAAGTGAAACTAATGTAAAGTACACTGAGTATAGTACAGCTAAACTTAGGAATGGAGCGTTGCTTTGGCGCCTTTCATATAATTTTTACGTTGTGGATGCCACAGGTACGCCACATATTTTAGAAAATGCACGCGGCCTAACAAACAGTCCTCGGGAAACTGAAGATTGTGCTATTTTTGTAACAGTAAATACAGGTACTTGGTTCTGTTATGGGGACGCTACACTACAGCAGTTACCTATGCCTGCTATGACTTGTGTTAAGTTTGGCAATACTTACTATTTGAACACTGTTAATGATGGAGTGTTTAGCATTGAAGGCAGTCTATCTACTGACATCAATGACTATACATTGTTGCACCCATTAGATGCCCCTTACAGCATGTATAAACTTTGTGAAACAGAAGATTACAAAGCGGTGCTAATGATACGCCGTGTAATAGGTGACAACAAGTTTTACTTATCAACAGATTTTGGGCAGCACTTAAGTATGCTAACAGATAGAGCAGGTGCAGCGATACCTATAGACCAGTATGCCATAGACGATTGTCTACAAAGCTTTAGCACAATTAAATGTCTTGTATTTGCACACAGCCGTGAAATCTACAGTACAAAAAACAAGACAAACATAGTGAAAGGAAGTACATTATACTTAAAATAGAGGAAAACTATGAATACCGAGTTAAGTACAGAAGACATTAATATCTATGCCTCAGACGCACAAACAATACAGCAGCCTCAAGGTACAGACTACACACAAGGTGCTCAAGTAGGGCGCTCTATCTCTGCTAAGTGGTGGAATTGGCTGTATAATAAAGCAACTGAAATTATACATGAAATTTTCTCTGATGACACAGCTGTTTACTCTGAGCTTTCAAACACTGTTGTCGATACTGGCTTGCAGCTTAGAGCAGAGGATAGTACGCAGCTGAGTCAGGCATTACATATAAAAGCCCGAAACAGTGTACCAAAGTTTTTAAGCGAACATAAAGCTGAGCCTTATGCTGAGCAGCGTATTAGTCAACAACAGTTCAAATGTAGTGGCCTATATAGCGGTACTTTTGGTATAAACGATATTTTATCCTACAGCGTAGCAGATAACAAGGCATTGGCCATTATATTTATCAATAGTACAATATATATGGCCTACAGTACTGACTTAGCAAATTGGAAAATCACCAAGGCTATCGCAGATACATTGTTAGCTGGTGATGTCACCATAGCTGCAGGAGTCGTATGCCTGCAAGGCAGGTATGCTGCTTCTGTCTTTTACTATAATACAAAAGACTACACAGGCTTATTCACATGGCATGTGCATGAAGAATTTTATCTCAGCATTGATGGTGAGAATTGGAGCCAAAAAATCTCTGAACAGGCAGATTACGTGAATGTGCCTAGACCCGGGGATGTTTGTTATCCAGTGCTCACAGTAAACTCGGAGCAGAATAACATAGTCTACTTAAGTCCTTTAATTGGCGTTGTATACAGGTACTCAACAATCCTACTAGACACATATTTTTTGACTCAAAACGGTTATGCCGTACATCAAACGCTTAGCGATTTAAACCAGCAACAAGTTGCCGACCGCGTTCAGTGTAGAATTAATTTAGCTCAGCATACAGTTCCTTATGTTCAAGGTAATGATAAAGGTGTGCACGTAGGTAATCTTATCATACATGGAACTCAGTCAGCTTATGTCGAAGCTTTAACACAGGTAATGCCTGCAGGCGCCACAGCAATATATCAGCTCGATAGTGGTGACTACTTATGTTCAGTGTGCGAAGTACACGCAAACGCATTAATAGACACAACAGTAAAGTCAACAATATATCTTTATAAAGTAGCTGCTTCTGATGGAACCGTTATTAGCCTTGGTGCCCACACTCTGGGAGGTGCAGGAGTCAATGCTGTTGTACATGTACCACAAGCTGAGGCATACGTGTTCAAGGTAGCTGCACAAGACCATACAAGAGTTTCTATTGACTTTAGTGTTGATGGCAGTACATATTATAGACTACCTTTTGAAGTTCCTATCGTAGGTAGTCGTGTTTATACAACAGATTCAGTGCCTGTGGTATATGACTCCGGCAACTATTATATCTTAAGTGCTGACTGTAATTTATACAGCATAGCAGGGCACCTCAGTGCTTCAATCGAGGATTATACGTTAGTAACACAGCTTCCACATATCTACACTCCTATTAGCTTGACTGCAACAGGTATCTCGGGCGTGTGGAACGTAGTAGCTAATGCGGAAAAATGTATAATAGCTGATTTTGGTAGACGAGTACTGCCCTACTATGATGATGCATCAGTTATCATACCAAATTATCTATGGCTCAAAGCGATTGTTACAGGAATGGGGCATACAATGCCTAATGCACGTGGAGCCACACTGTTTCCTGAGAGCAGCAACCGTGTGTCTCAATATACACTGTACACGGTTTAGGAGGTACTACGATGATTAATGCCCTCTCACAAGAAGACATCAATATATTTTCTTCTGACCCTGCGGGAGTCAAGGAAAGACCTGCTAACGGGTACTATAACAGTGGCGTTGATGTAGGTTATACAGCTCCAGCTAAATGGTGGAACTGGCTTTGGAATAGAATTACAACATTCTTCACAGCAAGCAAGGCAGATAGAAATGCTTTACTTGCTGAAATGAAAAATGTCCTCACTGAGGCAGGTATTACCCCTGACGCTACCGACAATCACCAGCTTTCAAAGGCTATTGATACTGTCTGTTATAATCAGGACTTGGCCTATGACAATGAGACTGTAACGGAAGAAATAGGCGGGGTTATGGTGACTCATCCGAAGAACAGGCCTTACGTAGTCGGTCACACTGTCTACTATCCTGACACAGAATTGTTGTAAAATACGGACTTATAGTCTATAATATTTTTGGAGGCTAAAATGGCTACAAAACTTTTGAATAGTTACGAGGCTACATACGAAGGCGGTGCCAAGGCTGTATGTAACGCTCAGACAATGGAAGAGGCTGCAAAAGCTCTGTCAGATGAAACAGAACCAAGTATTTTACAGAAGGTTGCTGCAGGCATCCGCGTTCTTGTTCCTGACCCTGCTCTTGCTTTCAAGACAGCCGTTGCAGATGATATGTATGCTGCCGGTAACAGAGCTTATCCTGCTAATGGTGGAATCGTAAAGGCAGGGGATACTGTATTCCTCTCTGCTGTTGCGGTTGATGGATACACATTTGACGGATGGTATCAGGGAGAGACAAAACTCTCAGAGGATGCTGAAGCTGCTGTAGTGGTTGCTTCTACTTCTACTGTTCCTGCTGTAATCACTTATGAAGCACGCTTCGTGCAGTCTATCTAAGTTACATACCCTAGACGGCAGGGTATAAGGAGCTGGTTATGAAAGAAGATGAAGTACACGGACAGTGTGATGATTCCCTGCTTATAGAGATTGTGAAGAGCGTTGCAGTCCTCACATCTAAGTTTGACAGCTTTGAGAAAGTTCGGAGTGAGGACAACATGGAACTCAAAGAAAGCGTAAATAAAGTAGACAGAAAAGTAGATGCACTCGACACCAAGCTTGAAAAAATGAAGGAGACGTATGATATTAAAATCAACGACCTTCAGAAAGCTCCTCTGAAAGATAAAGCTGATAAGTTTGAGTCTATTGCAAAGCTTGTTATCGAAACAATCATCGCTGCAGCTCTTGTAGTGGTTTTAGCAAAAATAGGTCTTAAATAAAAAGGAGGACGGCAATTATGGAAGAATTTTTCGGATTTACTAAAAACATAATTTCAGTTGTTGGTGTTGTCGAAATGATTAAGAACTTTGATAAGCAGAAGAAAGTTCCCGGCTTTGTATGGGTAATCCTTACAGTGATTTTGGGAACTCTCTCTGTTCTGCCTTTCGTACCTGACTGGGTACTTGATGCGGCACTGGTGGTATCTGTTTCATCACTGTTCTACGATGTGATTTTGCAGAACATAAAGAAAACTCTTGCAAAGAAGTTTGGAGGAGATAATGAATGAAACGATTACTCATGTTCTTTATGCTGTCCTTGGTGGCATTATCGGCGTTATTCTCTGCTCCATCTTCCGCGGATGCTGGGCTAAGCTCACAGGACGTGGAGGAGCTGACAAAAATAATCAGCGAATTGAAGAGCTTGGAGAACGAGCAGGCGAAGATAATCGAGAACTCGACGAAGCGGAACGAAGAACTAGAGACGCTCTCGAAGACGCAGCAGAAACGAATAGACGAACTGACGAGCTTATCGGAGAACAGACTGAAGATAATCAACGAGCAGAAGAAAACAATCGACGAGCTCAAGACCTTATCCAAAGAGCAGAAGAAATCCTCTCCCATGCTCACAATAATAAATAGTATCGTAGCTGCCGTGCTGACCTTCTTCGGAGGGTTCTTCGTAGGTAAAGTTTGCTTTTAGGAGTAACGTATGGCAATGACTTTTGAAATGTTCCTGTCTAAATACTGCGGGCAGCAGGTAGACTGGGATAAAGCTTATGGCTGTCAGTGCGTAGACTTGTTCAGGCAGTATTGCCACGACGTACTCGGCATCCCTCACACAGGCTCAGTAGACGGAGCTAAAGAGCTTTATGAGAACTACGCAAAGCTCCCGAGAGAAAAGGAGTTCTTTGTCCGCCTGTCTAAGACTGCTGTTCCTAAATACGGCTACGTTGCTGTGTTCGGCTCAACCCCAACAAACAAGTATGGCCACGTAGCTCTTGTGATATGCAGGCTGTCGGCTTCTTCCCTGCTTGTGTTTGAGCAGAACGGATTTACTCAGGACGGAGCAAAGTTTACAGAACGTAAGATGGACAATCTTTTAGGATATCTTAAATACAGAGGAGAATAACATGCAGAAATACGAATATCTTGTAGTCACTGCTGACGGAAAATCTCAGCGTGTTGTCGCTGATAGTATTAAAGGAGTCTTAGCTGCAATCGACGAAGACGAGACTCCTGTAATCAACATTTTCAGAAACGTTTCTATATCAGAAGGAGACGTTCACGAAGCCGCTACTGTCTGTGCTAAAGTGTTCCCTCAGGTTGCATACGACACAGGCTGTCGGGCTTATCCTGTTCTTCCTGTTCTGACAAGACAGGGAAAGTTCATTACGCTCAGCTGTCAGAAAGCTAACGGATGGAAGTTTGACGGATGGTACTGTGAAAACGACTTCGTCTCTAAAGACGTTCAGGCAACAGTAGCTGTCGCAGATAAGGGCGAGGTAATCTACACAGCAAGATTCTCTCCTGCTGTTTGACAAAAGCAGTCTGCCGTGCTATACTATACATAGTCCAAGTAACAACTTCTTGTCATATTTTGTTCATTTAATTACTCACCACCGCCCCCTGTAATCCTCAGGGGGTTTCGCTTTTAGAGCTCTTCTAGTGAGCTGTCTTCACTTAAGCCTTCCTGATGTATTTCAAGTTTGCATAAATGGTTCTCAGCATTAAAGTCATCGAAGCAGATAGCACGCATACCGTAGATTGTCGTAGCACTTTCTGTCTTGTGCAGGTCGCGGTAAAGGCTGTAAAGAGCCTGCGTGTGTCCGGCAACCTTTTTGGCCTCGCGCATAATTACTGCCTCATAGATGTAAACCTTTTTAGGGTCTTTGAGGTAAATAGTACAGGTAGCAAGCCCGTAGAGCTTGAACTTGTAGCCAACTGCATCCTTGCGTCTTTTTCTTTCCTTAGACATTTGTATCCTCCTCTTTTCTCTTTTCTGCTAAATATATTGCACAGGACAAAGCAAACGGAGCGATGATATCAAAGAACATCGCCGGAACTGCCTGCATAAAAAGTCTCAGCGTTTTAGGCTGTACTTTTATAAATCCTGCAAGGAATGTAAACACATCTTCCTTTTCTTCTACTACTTTGCTTGAGACCTGTGGCTTTGAGGCAATCAGGGAAGTAAGCTCGCTTCTTGCCTGACTTACTGCCTTACGGTTCTCAGCAATCTGACTTGAAAGCTCGTCGTAGCGGTTCCAGCTTCTGTTCTTCCACCACTCAGCTTCCTTCTCAAGTCTTGCCTGCTCATTCACAAGCTCATCAAGCTCTGCCTGCTTCAAGCCGATTTGAGTTTCATAAGCTTTCAGCTCTTCACTGTTTTCGGCCACCTCACTCTTCTCTGCTTCTTCTACCTTAGACCAAGAAGTATAATTCACGGTCAAGGTAGATAACATTGAATAGGCAATGACCATAACGCCGAGCAGAAGAAAAACCACAGCGAAAAATCTGACAAATCCTTTTTCCTTCCAAAACCATCGCGCTGCAGTAAACGCTGTGGAAGAAAACATAACCATCACAGTTCCTGTGATAATACCTACAGGAAGCGGACGACCGAATATCTGCAGCGTCTTAGTTGAATGGTATGCTGACATACAGGCACTCATAATTCCGACAAAGCACATAACCACAAGGATTACTGTGACCACGGAAGCTGCTCTCTGAACAGGCTCTTTTTGTAGCTTTTCTACAGGTTCAGGTTTTTCGGCAGGCACAGTTTCCACTTCTGTTACAGGAGCAGCTTTTACAGGAAGCTTCGGCTTACGCGGAAACCGTCTGAGTATTCCTGTCGTATGTGCATACTGATAGTCAAAACGATAGCGGTCTTCACGGCCTGCAATCTCCTGCATCAAAGCTCCGACTTCCTCTTTGGGCATCATAGTCGTAGCCGAGAACTCGGCAGGAGTAAGCACTACGCCTGACTCCATAATAATTTTATTCTTGCCTTCGATATATTTTTCTCCCGTAACCGGGTGTACTTTTTCAGGAATCAAAATATCACCTCTTCATCATCGTCTGTTTCTTCTGCTTTTTCTTCAAGCTCTTTACGTGCTATATACTCCATAGCACAAAGCCAGTGACTGAAGTCTTCATAGTATCCGTCTTTATGACTCTTTGCAGCGTCATAAACAAAGATATCTTCTTCAGGAACTCCGTCAGCTATAAGCTCGTCCTTGAAGTCGTCCATAATATTCTTAGGAGTAATTATGAGCGTAGGCTTACCTTTACCTAAAGCTGTCTGTGAAGCAATCAAACTCTTTCCTGTTCCGCAGGCAGCATTTACCATTGTAAATGGGCGCTCAATAGAACGCTCGATAATTCCTTTTTGATACTCGTAAGGTTTTCTCATAAGTCCTCCTTAAGCTCAAAGATGTCCTTACTGTTTGTCTCACTGATAAGGTCATCACCTAAATCCAGTGAAGAGTAAATACGCTCTTCAACAGAACCTTCAACATATATTCTGTAGGCATACTTCATACGTGTTGTAACTCCACGAAGGAAACGTCTGCGGCTCTGATAGTCATACTCTACAGAAGAGTTAGAGCAGGCATAGATTGTGTAGTCACAGTTCTTCATAAAGTTCACACCGTAGGCAGCTGACTGCTGATTAGCAATACAGATACGGTAGCGTCCTTCCATAAAGCCCTCGCGTGCATCCTTCTTCTGCTTATCGTTCTGCTGACCTGAAAAACAGCAGGTAGCTATCCCGGCCTCGTTCAGCGTTTCTGCAAGCAGTTCCATAAAGTTAGTTCTGCATGACCAAATAACTATCTGATGTTCCTCAGGGTCAATTTCCTCTACAAGTTCCATAACAGCTTCAAGCTTCGGATTTGACTTGAGCGGCTCATATGTAGCCTTAGGCTTCTTGCATTGTGCATGGAGCGGACAGAGATTATGGAGAATGTTATCTCCTCTGCCTTCTTCCTCACAGGAGAGGCAGGAAGAGATAGGCTCAAATCCGTTACACACATCCATAAGGCGCTGTCCGAGCTCCAAAGCTGCACTCTTTCCGAGCACGAGGTTGTCGGTAAATCCGAGTGTTACGAGCTGTGCATAAAGCTTTTTAGCTTCCTCTGAAAGCTTTACCTTACGAACGATAGGATGTTCGATGTACTTTTCGAGAGTAGTGTCAAAGGCATCCTCACGGCTTACAATTTCTGTGCAGTATGCGTAGCGCTTCATAAGGGGAGAAATATCCTTGAAGGGCTTGTACTTCTTATGACAGATTATCCACCAAAGATTTTCCATAGAGATACCAAGCTCTCTTGAAACACTGCCCATAGACAGAGAAAGACGAGCCATGCCGCCGACTGCATATGCCCTTGAAAGTCTTCCTCTGATACCATGCCAAGAGTTACGGTCTTCCTTTCCTGAATGTTCAGGAAGAAGAACGCGGGCTCCTCGCTGAGTTCGAAGTGTCATCATAATACAGTATTTCTCAGCCAAGGCGAACATTCCTTCAGGAAAAGCTCCTTTATCAAGATACTGATACTGGTCTACCATGTTCAAAGGTGACTTACTTGTCAGTGTTCCTGTAAGGGCCATACGCTCTCCGTACTTTGAGAGGAGCTTGATACAGCGTGTGCGAGTTGATTTTTTATTCTCGGCCACAGGTGTATTAGTTTTAATACGTGAACTCTCATCAAGTACAATGAACGGGTCAGGACAGGCAGAGAGAAAAGACTGTACGAGTAACGGCAAGTCCTGTTCTGTTACCTGCTTCTGAGCCTTGAGCCCTGACTTTGAAAATGCTTCTGTATTTATAATAACAAACTTCTGTCCCATAATTATATCTCCCTCGCATTGAGTGTCAGACTACTTTTAGTCAAGACTTTATCTGCTGCCTCTAAAGCCGAAATAAAATGCACTACCTGTATTTCTGCGTCCCATACAATGACCTGAATATTG
>Ga0247608_10004804_pt1 | contig 14917 bp, 31 predicted proteins | sample 176DNAGHGlowgp2_FD_193490 | JGI IMG/M metagenome (GOLD analysis project Ga0247608, IMG submission 193490) | Sheep rumen microbial communities from Palmerston North, Manawatu-Wanganui, New Zealand - 1766 DNA GHGlow gp2 | ecosystem: Host-associated > Mammals > Digestive system > Stomach > Rumen ...
TGTTCTGGAAGATAGTGATGTCTCCAGTCTTACCGAAATTGAATGCGAGCACCTTGTTGTCTGCATCCTGGTACACATTCATCTTGAACAGTCCTTTCTTGGATACCAGGTCCAGAATGTTCTTGTTCAACACAAGATAGCTGGGAGTTGTACTTCCAGTGATCACCAGGTCAATCTCATTCTCACCAAGGCTGAGTTTTGAAGTGGAGCTCAGCAAATCCACTTTTGTAAAGTTTCCCATAATCGTTAAAGTGTTTTAAGTTTTTCTTTAATATCTTCTTTTATAATCTTCGCTGCTTTGTTCCGCATCATCTCATACATATTGTCACACTCGGTTCCCCAGATAGGAAGGTTCATGACATCTTCACTTTTGCGGAAGAACCTGAGCTTTTCCTGGGCAACCCTGTTAACCTCCTTGAAGTCATCAAATATGTCAACAGCAAGGTCCTTGTCAAACTTCTTCACCGCATCATTCATGTCAAGTATTACACTCTCCAGAATGTCGGCTGTCATGAATGCAACGACATAAAGCTTGTTTAGTTCATTCTTCACGTCATTTGGCATCCCAAGTTCATTAACATTGATTCTTTCTGCCTCCTTCTCGGCCTTCCTTGCATACTTGGCAAACTCCTGGGCTACAAAATCATCAATCTTCTTGGCCATCTGCATAGCCTGGACGAATTGCCCTTTGTGCATGTAGTCCTCCTTTTTCTTCAGTAATGCCTGCCCCTCCTTTGATTTGGTAAACATATTGAAGAACTGTTGCTTGGTAGTGGCTGATGCGAATTCTATTTTGTATTTGTTTTCCATATTTTATAAAATAGGTGTACCATTGCCCTTCCTGTGGAAGTCAGCTGGGATCTCACCCCACTTGTCATTGTTCCAGTGTATAACCTTAATGTCTTTTATCTTTTCATCCATGAGTCTCAGGTAGCACTCAGCCTTCATAAGCCTTGAGTTACGCTTTCCAGATGATGTCTTACGGTTTATGAACCAATTGATTGCAACCATAGAGTCTGAAAAGATTACAGCAGGCTTATATCCAGTCTCGTATATTTCTTTCACAGCCTCCACGATAGCAAGGAACTCACCGATATTGATTGTCTGGTTTCCAAGTTTCTCACGGAACAGTTCCTTCCCAGTCCTCAGGTCAACACCCCTGTATTCCGTCATCTTGTTTTTGGTGGAGTGGGATGCGTCAACCGCAATACCCTGTGTCCTGTCAATCATAGCTGGTGCTTCTTGTAGTCATTGTAAAGGGCACACACCATATTGGCAGACCTCAGGAACGCTGATATAACGCTTTGCTTCTCCCTGATGTCGTTCCTTGATTCCAGGATTTCCAGTACGCCCTCCACAGTGTTCCTGGTCTTGTCCTTTCCATACTGGGGGTCGTAGATGATCTTGGTGTTTCCGAATTCCACAGTAACCTTGAACCTGTTAGCGGTTACCGTTGTGTCCACAATGGCTGGGAACTGACACAGCTCAGCTTCCACTGCAATAAATCCTGAGCCATTGTTCATTGGTTTGAGTGAGCAGCTATAAAGGGCCTTTTCAACCATACCCTTTGCCAGTTCCGAATCTGGAATAACGACCTTTTTCTTAACTGGGCTGCTCTCACGGCATCCTCTGTAGACACCACTCTCGTTCTTTGTCACATAGCCGACCAGCGTCTTGTGATCGGTCTGTGAGAGGAAGAACTTAATCCTCGTTCTGATTAAAGATTGTGTTGCGCTCATCTGCTTTAAAATCAACTGTAAAATACAACAAAAAATTCTGGTGCCAGCAGAACACTGACACCATGAAATAGGACAACCCGTAAAAGGCGGGTTGATATTTTAACTTCTGTTGTATCGATTTAACTTCGATTAATAGTCCCAGCCTTGAGCTTCATAGAATTCTTTAAGGTCTGGGAGGCTGTATCTTCCAGCTGCATCTACATAATAGATCAGCCTTACAGAAAGCCCTTTACTGTGTATTTCATAGACGACACTCTCCAGTTTCTCGATTTCTGTATGGACTGAAGGTTCTGTGTCGTCCACGCTGCATATTACCAGATTCTCTCCGTCGATAAACAGCACATAGTTGTAATCCTGGCCAAACTCCTTTACCAGGTCTTTCAGATTATCCATACTAACATTATTTATAATTTAGGTAACGATTCAGAGTTGCAGGTAGGGCAGAGGCCACCAGACCTTTTAGCCTGGAGGTTACTGATTCTCTTACCGCAGCTCCTACAGAATATCCCCAGATGATTCGTGTTCTTGTAAGCAATGTCACGAACCTGCTGGAGTGGCATATTATACTCTTTCATCAATGCCTGAAGAATCTCGGCATCGTCATGAGTCTCACTGTACCTTTTCTTGATTATCTTCCTGTAATTAAGGAAGTCCTGCCTGATAACGGTACACTTGATCCTGCTTACATCCAGCATACCCTGTTCATTCATCTTCCTAAGGTAATCAATAGGCACCTCAAAAATCAAGCTTGCCTTAGCGAGGTCCTTTTCCCTCAGGATCTCACTTACCGGCCCTGGTAGTTCCTTCTTTGCCATATAGCTTCACGTTAATAACAACATCGACTCTCTCCTTGGACTTAATCCTCATAAACAAGGTCTCCAGAAGCGCGAGTGTTATAGCGTCGCTCTGCTCAATGGTCATCTTATCCCAGTCAATGCCAATATCCTTGGCAACATCCAGCGCATCCTTATAGAAAGGACTGGAAGCTGGGAGGTCCTTCATATACGTAATACTGTTCTTTGTGCCATTGAACAGAATATTGCTCAACTCCCAGAATGCCATGCAAGCATCATACACTCTCTTTGTTTCCTTCTGGTGCTCCATAAATAGAATCATAAAGTTCAACACCCGCCCTGGTTTGGAATATTACATCCCAGATTACGCACAGGATCAAAAAGAGCAGCCGGAGAACCAGCGGCCCAACTGAAATAGCCACCAGCACTCCGGCTGCAATTAATAATTTGTCTATCATTTCAAAAGTCCTAATCCTCTTAACAGTTCCAGAAACAACTGGACAACAGTACCGAAATACTTGCCGACAACCACAACGATAAACGCTCCGATGAGTATATAGGCAAGCAGTGTATCCATAATTCCAGTCATAACATCATTCTCCTATTCTTCCGTATTTTGCATCCAAGTCCCTGGAGAACCTGTCAGGATCCTCCTCATACTGACCAGTCTCAGAGTTATAGTAGAGTCCGGCTGCATTCATTGATTTCTCACGATCAGCATCAGACTTACCAGAGTGCTCATGGAACCAACTTCCAGCATTCTTCATACCATCGTTAAGGTCATCCGTTCCACGCAGTCCAGAAGGTCTGGCCACATCAGCCATACCGAACATGAACTTTAGGACCAGGATGGATAATACAATTCCGATATACCCAACCACGACGGCAACCAAAATTTTCAGAATCTTCATTTCTCAATAGCAATCTCGTAGTTAAACCTTTCCATTAATTCAAGAAACCTGTCAATATTCACAGAAGCATCTGGTGACTTCGGGAAATGATAGTCAAGCCCCTCATTCACCAGTGCTGCCTCAGACAAACCATAGAAAGACATACCGCGCTTGATAATCTCATGGACGACCTTGTTAGAGTCAACCACAATCTCATCACCCCAGAGATCATTCCTTACCACCAGCTTGAGTTTCCTTTCATGCAGGTATTCAATCAAGGAACCAGTCCTGTAGTTTGTATTGGTCTGGTCAGGTCTCTCAATGGCAGCAACAATGTACTCCGTAAGCCGCTTTGGAACAAAGACGTAACTCTTTCTTTTCCTAAGCAGCTCGGCGATCATTCTTCCTATGTCATTCCTATCCATTACGAATCAATTGCTTCCTGGATGTAGTCAGTAGCTTCCTCAAGACTGGAGACCGCATCATTCAGCTTCTCAGCAATCTCCTCATACAGGTCATGCCTTTCTGACATTTGCAGGTTGTCAGGCATATTGTCAGCCTTGTCCTGCTCATCATCTGCAATACCCTGGATGCTCTCCTTGATTTCGTTCAGCTCATCCAAATAACCACTCAGTTCTTTTCTCGTTGTCTTATTCATTGTGCAAATTTAATAATTAAAATTTATAATTCAATCCTTTTTAATAAAAATTAAACCAGCTATCTTCACAGACCGCTGGTCACGAAAATACTAAAAACAAATTACAAAAACTTGGAATTACAAGTTTTCAATAGCCTCTGTAAGCTGTGCAATTCTTGCATTCACAGCAGCCTCCACCAGGGCAACACCCTCTTCATCATTGGCTGTTGCATACTGATTCTTTCCAGTCTGGATGCGGAACGAAACTGGGGATGTAGCCTTGTTGTCCAGCATAGACTTCATTTTCTGATAGGTGCCAAGCTGACGGAAAAGTCTCTCGGCTTCAGGAATTTTGTTTGTGTCCATAATCGTATATTTTAAAAGTTACTTCATAAAGAAATAGCTGGAAAACACCCCAGCTATACGATTCGACACCAATATTTCTCCACATCCATTGTGAGTCCTCCGTTCTTCTTGTTGTTCCAGTGAGATTCAAGCTCTGGAATCGTCATTGTCTTGCAAGCAAACTCAGGAAAGTCGCTCGGTCTCATGTGCTCGATCTCGAACCTGGAGAACCTGTCAACGGAAAACAGATATACGGTCTTTTCTTCTTCCATATCAGTCAAAATATTCCTTAATTAACTTGACAAATTCACTCTCTTTCTTACTGAACCACTCATCTGGGCAATAGCAGTACACCAGGTTGTCAAAATTCTCAGCTTCCTTGTCAACTGGAGCACCGTCCTCATTTAACAGGAACGGCTGGACATCAGAGCTTACAACAAGAATATCGCTGTCATAATCATCAAACGGGCTGACAATAAGGGCTGACTTATACTGCTTGCCATTGAACTCGGTAGGCTTGACATCAACTTGAGGGTCAACAGCGTAATAATCAACATACTTCCTTACATAGTCTGCACGCTGTCTTGCATCTGCACTTTCCTGTGGTGACTTATTGGTGGCAGTGAACACATCATAAGGCTCGCCAAGCACATCACCATTTTCCGTCATGTACTGTCCTTGGTAGACTGTAGTCTCCACCACATCTGGGTAGTCCACATGTTCACTGATGATTTCCTTGGCAACCTCAATAGCTCCGTCCAGGTCATCACATAAACAGTTGCAACGGTGGTCAAACAGACTCTCTCCTGTTGTGATATTACATAATTCCACCGTCCAAATTTCTTTTCTTTCTTTCATAATTGCGTTGTGTTTGTTGTTAGAATAATTGCCTGATAATTCCTGGCAGCAGCTCATTCAGCCTCATTGCAGCTTCCTTGAATGTGTCAAAGTCCTCGCTGTCATCATTAACGGTCAGAAAATACTTCTCAAGCTGGGGATTGTGGTAGATCTCGATAATTGGAGTTGCCCAGTCGTCGTTGGAAAAATGTTCTTTAATCATTGTTCTTCGTCTTTAAAATAGAAAGTTTGTACCAAAAAATAACCATCCTTCATGGAATCGTCATACTCAACAACAATGCCAGTGTTCTCGTTCTCGTCAAACAAGTCCTTGAGCCTACTAATAAGGGAACAATAAGCGTGTCCGGCATTGGGAACGCCACCGATATGGGGATCAACATGCCACATCACTCGGTTATATGTCACCAAGCAGCTTACTGGGCAGTCCTCAACTATACCAGTGTACACGTTGTTTCTCTTACCGCCACAGCTGCAACTGTAGTTATCAAACACATCCTCTATCCAGTCAGTTGTGAGGTTTTTTTCATCAAGCGGTGCTGGAATCTTTTTCATGTATATTTTGTTTTTGTAGTTACAGACTGAACATCAAAAATAACATCATCTTCCCAAGTGATCGCTTTGATAGGTTCGAGTGTTTTCTGTCTGTTCTCAATATCAAATTTAAGTTCAACTTCATAAATGACACCTGGATGATCAGGATGGCCTTCAAAGAACAAGGACCAATAACCGTCCTCATAGCACTCCATTGAAGTGTCGAATGCCTCGTTTTTATTGCTTGTGCTTAATTCGTTCAAAGTGTCCTTTACGATTGCTGTCCTCTTAATTGTATCACCGTTACTGAGAAACTGGAACTTAATCTGTATCATAGTAATGTTCTATTTCAACTCCTTCTGTAAACTCACACTTAAGGCCGCGTTTCTTAGTATCACGAATCAAGCAACCATTTCTATCAGTAATGTGGTTAGGCTCTCCAGTATCTTTATCCCAACAAGAAGGAACACCGGTTTTATCCGGAATCAAAGCACACAAAACACCATCATCTTCAGAACTTTCATATCCATTATAGCCATTGATGTAAACACCTTTTCCAGAATACAACTGGCCATTGAAATAATAAGAGCCAAGCACACCACCTCTTGCAACAAAGAGTTTCTTGAAGTCTGTTTCAACCTCAATCCCTTCCTCCACACAATCTTTGAGAAATTCTTCAACTTCCTCTCTGGTCATGTGAATCCATTCCTGATTCTTGCCCTCTATGCCGACAAATCCTTCCATGTGATAGTCAGTAGGGTCAAGTCTGTAATCGGATGCCTGGAGGCTCTTGTAGAACTCCTCCAGGATCCATTTTGAAGTATAACTAAGCATCTTATTCTGGTTTTTATATGTAACCACGCTCAGTGAACATTCGTTCAAGTTGCACTGCAAGGAACTGAGCATCTGGGTGTGGTTTGCCAGTAGTTCCTCTGCTACGCAAATCGAAGAAATGATTCCAGTCAGACACAAACGCCGTATGTACGAGGGTTGTGTTAGTGTCAAGAGGGAGAATTGTTCGTGCTTGCTGTGCTGGCCACCCCAGCTTTGTCAATTCCAGATACGCTTTCTCACAGAACACATTGGCCATGAGCCACCAATCAAGAGCACACCAGTCTTTATGATAATCACCAAATTCAATACCCCTAACCAAATCCTCAAATGTAGGCAATTCACTTGGAGCATCAACCCATGTTGGAACATTGATTGTTATCTCATTACCATACTTGTCCTTAGAGTAATTGCAATAGCGGGTTGATTCCTCGGCGATACTGTTCACACGGTGGCGATTGAACTCACGGGTAATGGCAATCTGGGTAGTGAATCTTGCCGTAACTCTGCGCTCATGGATCGGGGTTGGATCACAAACATACTTCAAATCATCCATCCATTCATTTTCAACCAATACACGAAGGTTGGTTGTCACATAAACATACCCAAGACTGTCGTAACGCGCTTTCGAGTATGGGTTCTCGGCATATTGCTGATAGTACATGCTATCATCACCTGTGTTTGCAAAAAGCAAATAAACAGTTCCATGTTCCAGCATAGCGTGATGACCAGACTCAATCATGCGGTCCACAAAAGGCTTTGCGCTGCCTTCCTTGATTAAATGACTTGACTGGTAGCAATTACGTCCAGCCTGTTCAATCTGCTTGTAAATTCCTTCGAGACCTGAGCCTTGCTCAATAATCTCGACACTTGGTTTAATTAATCTCATACCTTATTTATATTTTATATACAATCTATTTGCGTTTTCATTAAACACTGTTAGATTAGGGAAGTACATAAACTGGGCATCATTGTCGTCATTAAAATCAACAAAGCCTTCCAGCTCTTCTTCTGAAAGCCCCTCCCACTCATTAGCGGTAGCCTCTATATTATTGCCGTTCAGCGCATAAATATTGGCATACTCATCATCAAGAACAAACATGATACCAGCCTCATGCATTTTATGGCTAAGCTCTTTCCACTCATCCATCAGCTTCTGTTGCTGGGGTGTTAATGCTAACTTTCCGTCCATATCAGTATCCTTTTGAGGTTAAAATTTCATCCAGGTTCTCAATAGCTTCCTGGGCATCGGTAGTAGCCATAACACCAAGGTTGCCTAAATCCTCCACAAGGTTGGTCAGCTTAATGTAAGCCTTCCAGCCATCCTCGGTAAGCAGGGTTTTCTGATCCCAGTCACCATACTCATTTCTCTGTGGCTCGCAATCTGGGAATGCAGGGCCAACCAGACCAAAATACTCCTGTAATATATCTTCAAGTGATTTCATAATTGTGCGTTGTTAAGTGAAAGCTACAAGGCATTTTGTTTCATTGTGAGGCAAAAGGTCATAATTTGTAAGACCAAAGCGAAAAGCCTCATGCAGTTTTGTTATATCAATCTCCTCCTTGCCGTTGTCGTATGCAGCATCCTCTGGAGCTGGGAGGCAACTGACTTCTTTGGCGTTGTAGGCATAACACCCATAACCAGGAGACTCGATAAGATACACACCAGCTTCAATACACATTTTCACAGCGTACTTCAGGTTAGAAAGTGCAAGCTCCTGTGTCTCTGTCAATTTTAATTTATTATACTTATTCATAACAATGGACTTTAGTTCCAATCCTCCATTTTGTATGGCTGTTCAACCCTGATTTCCTCATTGTAAATAAGGTCATCGTAAAGGTCTCCCAGCAAATCGTCAAGAGTACTGTAAAGCTCATCTTGGCAAATGAATATCTGACCATCACCAAGAGTCTTTCCTATTATAATCTCATTTCCAAACATCCTGATTTTTCCAAAGATGATATACGGCTCATCCAGTTCATCCCCTATAAATACATCAATGTACTCACCAGGCTGTAGGCTTTTGATTGTTTTTACAAATTGCTCTTTCTCAATCATTTTACTCTTTCCATAAAGGTTTCAAAACACTCTTCAATAATACCAAGCTGGAGTCTTGCCTGTTCATCAAGCAAATCTTCCTCACTCCAGTTTCCGTAATACTCCCTGGCATTGCTGCCTTTCTCATCCTCTCCATCAAGGACTTTCTGTATATCGTCCTCCCAGGAAATCTCATCACTCGGAAGCTTAATGAGACATCTGGAATCCATCAATAGTGGGTAGACAGCTGAAAACATATCATTAATCAGCCGTCTCTTTTGCTCTTTACTCATCATAGGATTGTAAGTTTTTCACCGTTCATGTCCTCATACCAATCAGCGAATGCCTGGATGTTGTCCTCATCAGACATATCGTAATCCCAAGAGTCCTCAACAAAGCGTGCTGCTATGTCGTAGTCAATATCTTCCTCAAATGAAGAAGTTACCTTGTCAGTGGCATCCTCATCCAGAACCAGCTTGTACTTGCCGCCCTCATCCATTCTGTTGACTCTGAACCACTTTCTGAACTCGATGACGTTGGTCTCGTCATCTTCGTCCTCATCCCATTGCTCGTTGACAAAGGTATTAATGGTAGCCAGGTTTGCAGTGCCTTCGAATACGGAAATCAGAGTGTTCTCAGCATCCTCCTTCCACTCATCTTCCTCGTAATCGTCCTCATCAATATAAGAACTCCAAAGATCCTCATGCTCATAGATTTCCTTAGTATAGTCATCAGCCCACTCAGCAGCCTGGTAGTCGCTCATCGATACGAGGTTTCCATAGCCGTTGAACCTGATATACTCATCATTCCAGCAGGTAATCTCACCAAAGTGGGCAGCTCTTACAGCCTCCATTGGATTACCGCTAAAATAGGTCTCAAAAAACTCCTCGTTAAAGTTGTAAATCTGGTCATCTGGACAATACTCACAAGCGTACTCATTAAAGAGCGCAACCTTTTCACTTCTTCCAAGGTCATTCCAGGCCTCTTCAAATTTCTCGTAACTTAACATGACTAATCAAGTATAGTGTCAAAATCAATATCACAAAAATCAGACTCACCAGCTGGAAGGAACAAACCCTCAGTTATGTAGTCCCATGAGTAGTTCTCGATGTCGTAATTGTCATCGATGTATTTCTGTTCATCACCACCGTACTGGTTCTCAAGGATGTCCTCTGGAATATCCTCAACATAAAGCCGGTGCTCATTGTGGTCAATAATAGCAATCCTTGTCATGACTGTTCTGTTTTATAGATTTGTAACTCGTCAATAGCAAGATATTCATTCGGATTCTCGCTGTCAAACACATCCCAAGCAAGAGCCCATACAATACGCGCTTCGTTGTCTTTCCTGCTCTTAAGTTCATCCTCATCCCAGGCACCATATTCGGAAAGCTCCTCTGCAAGTTCCTCATCGGTGTACTGGGCAAGCTTCTCCTTCACTCTCCAGTGCTTGCAGGCTTTCTCAACAGCAGCATCGTTACTCCCAATGGTGCAAATCTCCTTGATAAGCTTTCCAGTTATAGGGATTTCTATGGTTCCGCTGCCAGACTGGAGAATATAAATGTAGCGGTCATGAATCTTGGTGTCACCGCTTGCCATTACTTTTTCATACAGTCCCATATCACTCCCATTCGGTCCAGTAAAAATCAGTTCTATCCATAGCCATATCCAGATACTTGCCGCGCTCTTCCTCGGTCAGGTCCTCGTACTTTTTCTCACACTTGTCCCATTCCATAGCCTGCTTGATGAAGTTCTCGTCACTCATGCGGTACTTGAACTCTGGAACAGACTCATCAAAGAACTCAGCTGCACATTTATCTGAGCAGACAACCGTAGCATCAAGCACCCAGCCTTCATCCATCAGCTCGCCGCACATCTCACAGATACGGAGGCATTCAATATTGTACTTTTCCAGGATTTCCTCCCTGTCAGCGTCTCCAGTGATAAGGTCCCAGAAGTCCCTTGCGGATTCCTGTCTTGCTATTCTCTCATCACCATATTCAGCCATGTTAGCAGACATCATCTGTTCACACACCTTAACCAGTGTGCTATTCTTCAGTTTGTTCTCCATTTTCTTCAGTTGTCTCGTTGATAATGTTCTTGGTCTCATCATACACTGGAACCTGAATCAGCTCCAGGTCGCTTGGAAGCACGCTACCCAAAGTGGTGTAAAGCTCATCATCCCCATAGTAGTACCCAGCATCTCCCTGTATCTTTCCGATAAGCTTGATGTTGTCGTTCTCATCCATAGTAACCTTGTGGACCAGGAAGCTGTGGATGTTGCTGTCCGTAATGCTCAGCTCATCAATGTAAGCACGGATACTGGGACATGCATCCTCTTCCTCGTCATCATCGAAATCAAGCTCATTCGGGAAGAAATCGTAGCTCTTGTCCTCCCAGCTTCTGAGCTGCTTCTTAATCCTCTCAGCCTCCCTGTCAAACATGATTTTCTCATAGAACCTGGATGGGAGAGCCTTGAATGTATTGAATGTCTCAGCAAGCCCAACAATGTCGTTCTTGGTCTCATCTTCCGTCATGAGATTGCTGAATACCTTATCGTTAACCAAAATCCTGTACAGCTGGACATCATCGGTGTCTGGCTCAGGAACAAAATCTTGGTCAATCTCAACACGCAGCCTGATACCATAGATACCCAGCTGCTCCTTGTAACTGGCAGCAAACTTCTTGAGTTGCTTTAAATTTTCGTCTGTTTTCATAATGTGTACTTGTTTTGATTGTTTTTAAATTGTCCGTCTCACAGCCTCGCCATGTTCCTTTATTCCGTAGATGTGATCCTGACTTTCGGGAAGCGAGGCACCGGCGTTGAATGAAGTTAATCAACTCTCAGGCACGCCGGTGCCTGCTTGATTAGAAATCAGGATAAGTGAATTTGACTGCCTTGACGGACAGGTTCATGTTACCTGGGTTGCTGTTTAACGCTTAATCTTCTTTGCCAAAGCCCACTCCTGACGCTTCTTGTTGATATTGATACCAGCGTCCTCAATGAGCTTTCTCATCACACCGAACAGTCTCCAGCCCTCATGTGAATATTCCTCAGCCTTAGCCTCCAGATAGTCCAGTGAAGCCTGCTTGCTGAGGAATCTGCCGTTGCTGGCACGGAACTTACCCTCATGGAACAGGATAATATTCTTCATGGTGTAGTAGGCTCCAGCACCCTTGTAGGCATCAAACCACTCGTTGCAGTGAGATGTTTTCCAGTCCAGACCAATCATAATGGTGCGGAAGTGACGGAATGCAGTGTACAGGGCATCTGGGGTCTTGGCACCAACAACCTTAGCCTCCGCATCGTACAGCGGCTTGTAAATCTTGGAGTAGAGGTCGGAGCAGAATACGTTACGTCCACCGATGCAGATGTAGGGGACACCCTTGCACTTGTGTTGGTGGTTTGCCTTCTTGTCGGTAATCACCTTCTCCAGCTTCTTGATGTAGTCCTCACACATGGATACAGCCACTTCCTTGTTGAACCAGCGATTGCGCTGCTTGAAGTTCTCCATATCCTTCTTATAGAGCTTCGCCTGGACACGCAGCTCCTCCTCAGTCATCATCCAGGTGTACTTGTAGCCCTTCATTTTAACCCAGGCAGCGAATCCGCGACCCCAGTAACCGTTATAGATAAGACCCTGAAACACCTGAGCCATAACCCATCTACGGAACAGGTCTCGGCTGGGGATAGTGCCGCCCTTCATGATAAGCAGCATAACTGGGTCGTTGTCCTCGACCTCCTGGTAAACGTTACCTACCTTCTTCATCAGCTTCTCACCCTCACCTGGAATGTTCATGCTGAAGTACTTGCTGGTGTCAATGCCTGCCTTGTTCAGCTGCTCCTGGCGGTCCTTGAGCTTCATGTAGATAGTTCCCAGTCCAGAGTCAGCACCGATAACGGTAGCGTTCTTTACCTGGCACTCATGCTCGTTAATCTCGAACTCAGCACCGCAGTTGGGGCATACTAACTTTGTCTCATTGTTCACCATGTTGTTCTTCTTGTTTGCCATAATTGTAATTGTTTAAAATGTGAAATAAAATTGATTAAAATGTTCTCTAATTTACTGGTCATTTGCCGTCTATCCAAGAGCGAAGGATGACCAAATCCTTATCATTTTGAGATTGCCAGAACCACTTTCCCATGCTTTCCTCATCCCAGACAAAAGTACCTGAAAGAATCCAGCATAACAGGTAAAGCTCAAGTGACAACTGGGCAAGTTCCCTGTCGTCACCATACAGCATATCGTCCTCTTCCAGCTCGTTCAGTTTCAGGGCCTTGAAGTACTTACGCTGCTTGTTCTCGCTACGCTCAGATGGCCTGGAGTGCTTGTAGATCTGATATAGCTCCTCAAACGTGCTGATGCTGAATCCCACACCATTATACAGGACACCATCATACTTTCCGTTCTTGATAAGATATTCATCCCCAATCTGGAGGTTTCTTTTCTCCAGGTTGACCTTGAACTTCTCACCATTTGTTACGGCATTAACCGCCTTTTCAAAGATTGTTCTTGTTTCCATTTTGCATTTTGTTTTTAAATTGTGTACTCAAAGTCATGGCGTGTTTCTTTAATATGCAGATCGAAACCGGTGAGACTACATCTGACGGGCCATCTCAAATATGAGATCGGCCCTCAGATGTACTTAGATCCGGTTTAGTGAACAGGATTGACTTTCTTGTACATTATTTTCACGCTAAAACTGGTCTCAGCAGACTGGCACTTTCTTTATTGGTCAGATTGCAAACAGTGTATTTAGACTCGAATAGCCTGGTTAAGGATCTGAATAAAGATCGTTCACCAGGTTCTTCGAGTCGATAATTCACTGTTTAGTGAACGCTCTGCCCTTGACCATAACCCTGTGCTGGGATGTAACAGCTCCTCATACCTTTTGGCACATTACTTTATTACATAGATGTTGCGCCCGACCCGTTCGGTTGCTTTGGAAGCAGGATACGACGTAGAAGGTATTACACGTCGTATCCTGCTGTAAACGGCATACTAACGGGTGAACTGAACACCAGGTCCTCGAAGCCATAGCCCTGTGCTGGTGTTGTGATACTTTGTGGCTTTGCATTTTACTTTATCTCTCAGATAATAAGATGGCAAGTGAAACAGAATCTTAAGCTACGCGGCACTGCAACAATAGGTGCTGCCGCGTTCTGGATTCTGTTGATATGCCATCTTGTTTGAATTTGCCACCATATACCACCTCAGTCAATGCAGACAAAACGAGTAGGACATCATGCATTGCAGCACATATCTTTACTAAGCAGATGTTTAACCTGGAAGGAGCTGTTGGCTCCAGCTTAGAACTGGGAATTGTTCCCAGTAAGAAGCTGGCTCCAACAGCTATTGGCTCCAGGTGCTCTGAACCTAATGCCCTTTGTCCTATGCCCTGTGCTGGGCTGGAATACTCATCATCACGGCGCATTTCTTTAATTCTCAGATTGAAGTCTGGGAAGTGAAGGCGATCGTCCTGGAGGGTACACAGGATATATTCCTGTACAGCCTCCTGGAAGATCGCCTTCTTTACTCCCAGAGGAATGAATGTTAATGCCTTGTATTCCGTCATGCGCTCTCCAGCTGGAATACTCAATATCATGGCGCATCCCTTCAGTATATAGATGTAGCCTCGATTGAGTGTGAGGCTGCCGCACACTGGACCTGTACCTGTGAAAGCAGGTATTGTCCGTGTGCTGGCCGCCTTATTTCTCATCGTAGACACTGAATTAATTGATACCTCGTGTTCCATAACTGCGCTGTCAGTAGAAGTGCTCATTGCCCTTGCTTGTTTCTTTATTTTGTAGATGTTTCCAGCTTCTTGTTACGCCCTTGAACCTCCTCTGCGGTGTTAACCGCGAGGGTGTGAAGTGGGCGTAATTAATGAGCGGGAATCTGAATTCATGGACACCTTGCACTCCAGTTTCAAGTTACATTTGAGCCACCAGTGTGTTATAGACAGCTTTCCTTGTCTTGATTGCATTCATCATACAACCAATACTCAGATAGTCGCCCAAATCATCACCAGTTTTTTCTCGGTTAGCTCTTACGTTCTTTCCGATTCCTCTCACGATACAGCCATCAGCCTTGTCTCGGACATAACCAAGACCGCCAATCTTCATCTTCCCAGTCTTAACAGCCCTCAAAGCATCCATGACAAACTTGTTCAGCTCATCAACATCTTTCTTGACGGTCACAATCGGGAGAACCTGGGTAGCCCATGAGAACTGTCCGTTTCCTTTGTAGAGAT
>Ga0247608_10004806_pt1 | contig 14911 bp, 33 predicted proteins | sample 176DNAGHGlowgp2_FD_193490 | JGI IMG/M metagenome (GOLD analysis project Ga0247608, IMG submission 193490) | Sheep rumen microbial communities from Palmerston North, Manawatu-Wanganui, New Zealand - 1766 DNA GHGlow gp2 | ecosystem: Host-associated > Mammals > Digestive system > Stomach > Rumen ...
AACGTCCACCGCTAATAGGTCAGCCCTCCTTTGGAAATCGTCTAGCGGCCGCTTGTTCCATCGCATCTTCAAGGCACTCTATAAACCACTTGAATGTCACTTCGTCATTAAACGATGCAACTTTGTACAAGCGATTTTCCCCTTCAAAGCTTATCGCAAGAACTGGTTTTTTCCGCATTGGATATTTCGCGAAAAAGTATATTGTCATCGGTGGAATATTAAGCTTATAACTATCCATCACTCAGCCTCCTTTCGCAGTTCGCATTGCACTCGCCGCATTTCCCGTTGCAGATGCCATAGTCCTTAAGGACCGGTATGTACAAAACTATCATCACTCGCCTCCTTTTTCAGCCACGACAGAAAACCGCAATCCTCTCCGTACAGATATTCAAACTGACACCCGCTGCAAGAAAACTCTGCAACAGCGTGACAGACGCCCATAAACCATGCGTTCAGTTCCTCGTCTGCCATCGCCCGAATTTTATCTGCATTGGAAGGATGCTTGTCTACGCAGCCTTCATAGTCGCAGTATGATACGATGCCAGCACCGTTGTTGCTATAGAACTTGCACAGGTTCTCTCCAGTTCTGTAAATGCACCCGTTCATCACCCAGCTCCCTCCTCTTCTCTTACCGCTCTACTTATTGCGAGATTGCAGATTCGCAAAATCTGTTTGGCTTCCTCATGCGTGAGTAAATCACGCTTTACGCAGAAACTTACAATCTCCAAAACCGCTCGCTTTTCAACCGTGGTCGTGGTCATGTCTCATCCTCCTCTGCTAACATTGGTGTTCCATCTGCATTGAGAAGTGGCGTGATTCCGAAGTGGTTAGCAATACACACAGTAAGGTACATAACGCCAGTCTCTTTGTCCACAATGATTGTCTCATAATACGGAGCATTCGGGTTATGTCCAGACACGATTGGGAATCTCTGCGATCGAGTGAAATACTCGCCTGCTTCTCTTCCACAGCCGCAGAGGAAAAAGCACAAAACAATAATTAAAATCGCGCAAATTGCTTTTTTCATCACTCAGCCTCCTGTTTCAGCCAGTCGAGCCACTTTGCAGGAGGCCAGCCACCTCCACGAGTGAGCGCGAATGATTCAATGCCGCTGATCTTCTTAGCCAGTTCTTCATCTGCCATTGCCCTGATCTTATCTGCTTTCGTAACATTAGGTCTTTCGCAATTCGTACAATCAGGTTCAAACTTGTCTCGCTCATTGCAATAGGGAACTTTTCCAGGATTACCCATATACACTTCACTAAACATGGTGCATTCCGTTCTATACATAACTCAGCCCTCCTGTTTCAGCCAGTCAAGCCAGTCGTTTCTCGACGTAAACTGCGGATATCCATCTTCGCATGTTTTGATATACAAGTATTCTGCAAGCTCCTCGTCTGCCATCGCCCGGATGCGGTCTGCGTTGGTGATGGGCTTGCGCTCCCATCGCGTATATAACTCTTCTCGGCGCAGACATTCCCAGCAAAATTCTTTCATCTCAAAACTTGGCTGATCGTAATACTTGCAATTAAAGCAATTCTTTTCCATCACTCGCCCTCCTCTTTGGACGCCTCGTCTATACGTTTCTGCTGCCGCTTTTTCACGGCGTAGGCTATGCGGTCAATCAAAAGGATGATACCGCTGATAACAAGAAGCGCAGCCATAATCGCAAGCCCTATCAAATCAATGCCGTTAAAAACAATCATCACTCGCCCTCCTTGCTTGCCGTCAGAAACCAGTTGAATTCATCTGTCTTTACCCACAAAACAATGTCGCTGTCATCTGCGTCTATGTTTGTTACAACCAGATTTCCCAACAAGTCCAGCAGACCATTGTGCATATTAAATCTAACGTGTGTCCATTCCTCGCATTCTGGGCAAATGATGACGTTTGTGCCTGACTCGTCATATGTGCTATATCCGCTTGACCGGAACATCGGGAGTAAATCTTTCAGAAGCATTTCTTTTCGGGGAAATGTTCTGTATTTCTTCTCTTGTTCGCTCATGCTCATTCCTCCTTGTATAAAAGCCCAGCGGCTAACATTATGCACATCCCGATATAGGCATATTCCAGACTTACGAATTCCTTAAAAAGTGACGTAATGGTTATAAGTCCCCATAAAAACATCGTCACAAATTCTGCAGCCATGCTTATTCCTCCTTTGGCAGCTCTTCCGGATGGCAAATGTAATAGTCGCTCATCCAAATTCCTATAACCGGATAGGTATATGCTTGCCCATATTTTCTCTTTGTCGTAAAAAGATCCGTGAAAAATGGGGTATCACTGACTCGTTCATCAAGAAACTGCTCGAGGTACTCTTTCTTATTCACATAGGATTTGTAATAGATCTTTCCACTATGAGCACCTTGGATATAAAAGGCTTCTCCATAGGCAAGAAAATTAATTGCTTCTCTAACAGTCATGTTTCCTCCTTTGGTGGCTCATTCTTCAGTGGGCAGTCTTCTGGCTCAATGTTGTTCCAGTATTCATAATCCACAAATCTTCCAGTCTTAACGCACTGGACAAAGTTTCCGAACACGTCTACAAGATACTTGCAATTACCACAACGGTTCATGCTTCCTCCTTCGGCGGCTCTGGCATATAAGGGACGCATTTCCACGTAACGCCTTTGATCGCATTTTGCATTGTTTTCTTTGAAACGCCGTATTTGTCAGCGAGTTTTTGGAAAGATGTCCCCTTGTATGCACGTTCCCATCTCGCATCCTTGACGGCTTTTCTCGTCAATTTAGAACGGGCTTGCTCTTCACCGACAAATACAATATTTCTCCCCTTGCGGTCACGGTCATCCATGTTATCTGCTCTCGTTCCAAGAAATAAGTGATCTGGATTGATACAAGCCGGGTTATCGCACCTATGGCAGACTTCATAATCAGAAGTGATGTAGCCGTTCACTATCTCATACATTTCACGGTGAGCCGAAGCCGTCCTGCGTGTCCCATCCTTCCGACTTCCGACTGTCAATCTACCGTAGCCGTTCCGCTTATACCCATTCCACTCCCAACATCCAGATCGCTTGTTCAGAGTTGTTCTTGCTTTAAGCCGTTCAAATGCTTTCTTATCTTCGCTATTCATATCATTCCTCCGTAGGGGCGCTTGGAAGTGGCATCCAGTGGGTTGGTTTTGTATGCTTGCTCGGTGCGATTTTGTATTCATCTGATACCGCAACCCAATCATCTCCTAATCTCGATGCTATCTCAACGTATGTACTCGGCGGTATTTGCCTTTTAACGCCAAGAAATTTTCTGACAACAAGGACATCTGTATCTTCCTCTGGCAACCGCTCAGTCACCGGAATCCACTTTGGTTCGCGCTCGTGTGCAATTTTCGCAGCTTCTTGCCATAAAGCGTTGAAACATTGCAATCTCTCTATGGCATCAGCGGCTTCCTTGTAAGTGTTTTCGCTTTTGTCATATTTCGCACACTCTCGCAGATGCGCTATTAACACTTCATACATCAGCCTTCCTCCCTCTTTCCGTTCGCACAGAAGAAATCGTTATTCCAAAGCATACCGTCTATCTTGCAAAATCCATCGTGCGGTCTAAACTGTTGGAAGTGTATGCAATCCCGGCACAGCACCACAGGCCGCACATCAGCGGCAGGGATTGCGCCTATTTGTCCAATGGCGAAGTCATACCCATACTCGAATGCATCGTCAAGGTTTGCTGTTTGATATTCTCTCAATTCTTTCGGTAAAGGCGCAAAAGCTGTTGCCGCCTCGCGTTCAATGTATTCTTTCTCAGCCATCACCGCACCCCCAATTCTTTCAAGAAACGTTCTGCATGATCAACTGATTCTGGGCTGATGTCTATCGCGTGGAAACCATTGCCAAGTTGATCTGCAACCATCTCTGCAACCATTTTAGCCATGCTCCCATACTCGAAAACAAGTGCATCATCAGCTTTTCCAATATGCGCCACTCCGTTTTCAAAACCGCAAAACGCTTCAATGTGTTTTCCAACCTTCCTTGCAACAATGTATCTACCGGGGATTTCATTTGTGTTTTTGATGTTTTTCATTTCTTTATTTCCTTTCAGTTTGAAGATTTTGAAGGTTTCCCTTCACTATCCCCTGCCGTATTAGGAGCAAATTTTATAATTTCCCGTCCAGAACAATCAGGATTTTTTTCAATCGAAATGCACATCCCGTGGCGGTTGCTCAAGCAAAAATAATTATCACAGCTCATGTCACATCACTCCAAATAATCGTGCCAGAAGTTGCTTCTGCTTCTGTGCGTTGCTTCGTATTTCCTCAGGCAGCTTTCCTTGCAAAAGTATTTGCGTCTCTGCGTTGCTCCACGTTTGAACCGATACGCCGCTGGAGAGCAGGGAAGAACGAATTCTTCCCCACACTCAGCGCATTTGTGTTTGCGGTATTCCCCTGCACCAACAAAGTTGCCCATTTTCGCAGCGCTTGCCATTAGTAATACCTCGCATTGGCGTTGGCTTCCCATTGATTCCGTAACACGATTTCCTGACCATTCCAGCCTGCATAAACCATATCAACTGCACACGGCAGCGGTTCTCCCTTGTGAAAGATCGTGGACAGTTCCAGAGCGGCGCTGTATACCTCATCTGTGTAACGCATCCCGGCAGAATACCCCCACCATTGCCCAGGTTGACTCACTGCGTCTGTAATGCTCTTGATTCCGGCAAACTCCCCGCCGGAAAACACCCTGCACAGCGCACACAGCATAACCTTTTTCGCATCTTCAATGTCTGCCGCTGTGTATGTATTAAGAACACCCTGGCCGATGCCTGCAAGCTTCTTTGCGTCTTCTGTAATGGCTGCTTCGAGGCTTGCTTCACCAGATAAAAACCGTTCCCGGCTTGCGGCTTCTTCCTGATCAGCAAGATAAGCACTGAAGTTCTGCCTCATCTCAGCGGTCACACGTTCAGTCACTTCAAGTGTGGTATTATTTTTCACGATCACGCCCGTTACACAGCATATAAAAATCGTGTAGGCTAATGTCACCATCCAGAAAGCCACACCCTTCTTCCACAGGTTTCGGACTAACTGGTAGACTTTCATGCGGAACGGTTCTTCATTCCTTGCGCTCTTTCCAAAGCTTCCTCTTGTTACCTTCTCAGGCTTGACATGCGTCCTATTCGGCTCATAGGACTTGACGTAGTCCTCTGGCTCGATTGACGCATAAAGAGGGATAAGTTCTCTTGCATCAAAAGTATTCATGATGTATAATTACCTCCGTAGTAATTCAACACTATGCATTCATAACCGGGATGTCCTGATCGTGTCAGCGGTCAGGGCATTTTCGTTATCACTTCTTGCAATGCTCCTGATATTCCTTCTCTTTCGTCTCGGCAACGTATTCGATGAATGCATCCGCATTTTCCAGAGCAAAACCAATCATAAGTTCCGTGCTGTCTTTAACGTTGGCCATTACGTCCACCTGGCACTTCTTGCATACACCGTATACAGACATTTCGCTTGCCTTGTGGTACTTACCGCAGAAGCTGCACAGTTCGGCTTCTTCGATATCTTCGGAATTGCAGTAGATGCACCGCTGTTCAGTAACCCACTCTGTCGGTCTTTCTGGAAGCTCGTCATGGATCTCCGGTAGAAAGCTCGTTGCCTCCCGTTCATCCATCACGCCACCGCAGTTATCGCAGATGTACATTTTCATGTTGCTACACGTTCCATTTCTTTGCCAGTTCCCTGTGAGCCTGGGCGATCTCGGCAGTGGAGAGATGCTGTTCCCAGATCTTTCGGAAAAGCTCATCCTTCTCCTTCTCATAATTTTTGAGACGCGCTTCATAGCTCATGTTGCGGATTGCCCGCTCTTTGATTTTGATCATGACTCTTCGCCTCCGTCATCATCGTCCATCTCATCGAACCGGATTGCTCCGCTCTTCATAACGTGGATTCTGCCGACCTTCCCGTCCAGTTCTTTGACGGCATCATAATCAATCTCGAAGCTGTCAGCTTCCTGATCGTCATCCTTGTGCCCGAAAATCAGGGAAAGGGCAATTACAATCACAACGCCAACGACAATCGTCATCAGAACACCAAACCAGAACGGATTAACATACATCGTCAGAATCCTCCAGTTCCTTAAATGCTGAGAAATGAACTACCTTGCTCTGCTTGGTCTCAGTCTTTGCAGACGTAAGCGTGATCCGCACCCTCTTCTTCACGCCATCGTGTGTGCCAGTCGGGTTTATCTCCATTACGCAGTCCTTCAGCTGCATCTCTGACGGGCACAGGACATCCACGCCACAGGCTTTGATAGAACCCGGCACGGGCTTAAACTTGAACCGGCCAAGAACATATGCGATGTTCGTATTGTCCGGGAAGTCCCAGTTGACGGTTCTCTGCCCGTCCTTGATGATCACGTTGATAATCTCCATTAGCTATATCACCTTTCCTTTCGTTTTATATACTTAGAACTGAGAATCAGATCCTTTACCGCGGTATCTTTTTCGCGTTCTTTCCTGAGTCCTTCCTTTATAGAGTCAACTCGTTCTTTCCACACAGCACGTTTCTGGCAATCTGCGTGGCATCCAGGATGCCGTACCGGCTTTTCACATCCTCTGCATGGATTTCCGTCATAAATCCCCAACTTTGACAACGCCTCCGGCTTTTAGTCTTCGTTCACTTTGTCCCACATATTCTGCTGTTGGAATTCAGTCACGTACAATACCATGATGACTGACACATCAAACATCCCAACAAGTTGCCCGTCTATGTCATATGCATATACATACGTATCGTCCTTCTCCAGATGATCGATGACGATGTTCACGTACTTTTCTAGCCCGTTGAGATACACAATCAGTCGCTTCGTTTTTCAATCACTTCCTTTAACTTATAGTTGCACTTACAGGATTTTCGTGGTATACTTAAATCCCTTTTCAAAGGAAACCGCTGTTCTGATGCTTCGGCTGACGAATGGCGGTTTTCTTATTCGTCTTCTGGGAAATGAAGTTTAGTTACCGCTATTGCAAACTCTTCGATTTCGCTTGCCCAGATCGCCGTACCTGGCCCGTTGCACCGCTCCCAGCAGAGCGGGAAACCGCCGATGCCGTCAAACAGAGATCCGAGTGTCGCCGGTCTCTCATACTGGGCGCTGATCCGGCGCAAAAGCCAAAACCAGAACGGGAGCGCTATGCTGTTGCCGAGTGCTTTATATCGCGGGCTGTCAGCGGCCTTGTGCTTCTTGCCATTTCTGTCTTCCCAGTCGCCTATATCCGTCCAGCCATCGGGATAGCCTTGCAAGCGTTCACATTCAAGCGGTGTCAGACGCCGCACCGTGCCGTTATACATCTCTTCGTCAAACGCGCACACTGCAAAACCGTCTTGCGTGTTGCCAGGTCCTTTATACGCGCTCGCTACCAGAGTAGGTGTGACCTCTCCGCAAATGCAGAGTGCCGTGTAATCTGTCACCCGGTTTTGATGATCGCCCGTGAGCGTTGGAGCTATATCGCCGTTACCGTTGCCTCGTGCATCGTAAACGTGCATCTCTTTTTCAGCATTAAGTGTTGGGGCTTGCTCCGGTTGATATCCAATGTTCCCGGCTTTTGCTCCCATTGAGCCATCAAATCCCGCGCAACAGACGATGCTTGGGCCACGGTCTATGCAATGGCTGCCATCCATCCGTGCCGTTAGTGCGCGCGCTATTGTCGGATAAACGACAGCGATGCCGCCTTGGTTACAGGCCGGATTCCCGCCGTTTAGATCAAGCGTCCGCGCCGTGTCCGCTTCGTATATCCCGGCGCGCGGGTTCGAGCTTAACATTCCGGCGCTGTTATACCCTCCAATTCCGTAAACTCTGACGCCTGTCTTCTCAAGGCCGCTTCCAGCGCTTCCGGCAGTTGCTTTCCCCTGCGTTTTGCCCTGTTCAGGATTCCCTGACAAGCCTTTGCGCTCAAAGAGTACTTCGGGAGCGGACAGTCCTCCAAAATCTGCGACAAGCGCGATTCGTTTTCTTCTCTGGGGGACTCCCCAAAACTGAGCATCGTGTACTCGCCAAGCAATGCTCCATTCTCCCAATGCGGAGTAGAGACATCCTGATTTTGTCCACCCCCTCTGCACAGCTGTACGCAGATCGGGGACTTCTGGCTCGATGATTTTGACGATCTCTTCTAGGACTGTTTTGAAGTCTTCTCCACCGTTGGAACTGAAAGCTCCGGGGACATTCTCCCAAACCATGTATCTTGGGCGAACAAGGAAGCCTGTTCTCCCGTTCTCAGTTCGGTCACGTTCTCTCATCTCCTTTACTATCCGAATCTGTTCCATAAAAAGCCCGGAACGTTCTCCGTCCAAGCCAGCCCGTTTTCCCGCAACGCTAAGATCCTGGCAGGGACTTCCGCCTGTGATCACATCGACAATTGGCAATGTCCATCCAGACAGTTTCGTTATATCTCCGTAATGTTTCATCCTGTTTCCACCATTAAATTCCTGTTAGGTCTTCGACAGTCTGCTTAACCTTTATCCCAAGCACCCGGCAGACTCCGTTCCGCACATCCTTCGGCCAGTCATCAGGCGGGAACTGCGACCAGTACCGCATCATGCCTCCGCTGATTCCAAGCTCTCTGCCGATATCCGACCAGCTCAGCTTCATGCTGTGTTTCCGGTCGAGGATACATGCCCGGACAGGGTCGATGGGAGGGTATAATGGTTTGATTTGCTTTGCCATCATGTAATACCAACAATGTGGTAACGTCCGTATCCGCTTGTCCGACCGGAGCCAATACCAATGGAGAACCCGGCATAGTTAATGATCGTTGCGATCTCGTTGATGCTATACACATTCTCGGTGTACTTAATCGGAATATCTGCGCTCCATCCAGTGAAGTGATTAAGCTGAACAGTGATCGGCGCACCACGTTTTGGGCTCATGAGACGTTCGTCAAGTCTCCACTCGGTGAACTTCACAGGAATCAGGCCACCTTCGGACACGATGTTTACAGCGGAATCAAACTTGGTGCTATACTTGTCCACTTCCTGACGGACGACAGCCTGTCCCCAACTCTTCTTAAGCCCAAACGATGTAATGCACGGAGCGTTGTTTGCCGGGTTGAGCATTTCATAGAGAAGATCTTCGGTACACTCTGCGTTGGTGTCCTCAACCGGAATACCATTTTTCCAGTGAATGGAAGTGATGATATTCTCCCACTTGTTCTTGTGCTGTGCTTCCCAGAGAGATGCGGCTTTGCGATCATCAGCAACAAGCTGGCGAGTATTTGACGCATTCATCTTGTTCAGCACAAGATCTCCGTCACCCTCGATATGGATAATCGCATACTTGAAGTTCATCTCTTTAATGACAACTTCTTCTGTTTTCTTTTCTACTTTTGGCATGTTTTGTTACCTCCTAAATTGATTTGTTTTTTTGAGAGCTTTGGCATGTAAGCTCTGAGAAGAACTCATCTGAGTTAAGTTGTGTTGTCCTATAATGATGTGTCGTGCGCTGTATTGCGTTAACCTTAAATGATAAGTTCTTCTCACGGCTTGCAGACCGTGTGTCTTGATTTGTAATAATGTTTTCTAAGATGATTTATTAAGCCCTAATCAGTTCTAAAATTTACTCTTGGCTTCACAGCCCTGCGAAAAGCTGAACAATGTGTTGAAATGTAATGAAATAACTTGTTCTGTTTTGAAGTTAAATGTCCTATTTTAGATTGTTGTGTTAAGCTCTTCGCAGAGTTGTGAAACTCTGTTTTTTCTTGTTTTCTCTTGTATTATGATGACCAATTCGTTCCTGTTTTGCGGAATCGAGATTCGCATAGTGCTTCGCAAAAAGTTCATCCATCGCAGCTTGTGTTCTTCTGTGGTATCATGTCGTTTATTAAAATAAGGTATTTTGTCGTGTACATTCCTTTGGTAAACAAAATTGCCATATCTTGAACTGACTTCAAGGGATGAACCCTTTGTGAAGCACTGTGTTGAAAATTGAATTATTGTGTTCTGTGATTAAATATAATTTTCTGACATTTTCTGACGTTTCCTGATCATGTCTTGTTATGAGCGAAAATGAAAGCTTCTCCTCATTTGTCCTGTCTTATTTTGCTATGTGCTGTTTAGTGGGAATCAGTTCTGTCGTTAATAATTCGGTCGTAAAGTTTATTCTGCTAATATTTTTTTCTTTTGAGAAACAAGCTCTCATTCCCGCCCATAACGAGCGGTTTTTATGGTATTAACGCTAAGATTTCATCAAGCTCAGAGAGTACCGCATATTTAACTTTGAACATATGAAGTTCGGCCATTGCCCTCTGCAACAATTTTTGGTATTCATCATCAACCTTGAACACACGTTCCGGGATCTTGTAACCGCCGTTATCTGTCTTGTTGAAGATCCTCACCGGAAGAGGTTCATCGCCATCATCCGTTTGCTCTCGCTTGAAAATGAGGTCGCTCGTGAGTTTCACTGCTTGATGCAGCCTCCACTTTTCTGCGGCTTTTGTGTCGTTCCACTCAAAGCATTTGTGAATCTCAAGACTTTTGTCTTTAGCCAAATTCACAATATCTTGCGGTTTCGCCTCAGTTACTTCATCGCAGATCGTTCTAAGCTCTTCATAAACCTTCTGCGGATCGGCTTTCTGTAATCCTGGTACACGCCACGTTGCAATTATATTTTCTGCCATATACACCTTGCTTTCTTTCAGTGCCCGTGATACAATTCAAGCACTACCTTATCACTTCGTTTTACCACTTCCCGAACCATCTCTTTCGGGAGGCGGTTTTTACTGCTCTGCTACCATCTCTCGCAAAGCTTCCATAACCATGCTCTCCGCATTTTTCGGACGGCGTTTGCAGTTCAGTACGGATGACAGATATTTAGGATTCCAGTCAAGCTTCTGTGCCAACGCAATTGCAGAGATGTCATGCACGTGCATAATCGCCGCTGCATCGCCTGTCCACTTATCTTTCACAAATTCACCCCCTTCGTTTTGTACAATAGTTACAAAATGTTTCTTTTATGTTGACTTTAGTAAGCTTTTATAGTATATTTGATTTGCTGAATCAATATCTTAATAAGCTTACTTAAATCAGCTATGACTGCATTATAAAATCACCTTGGTTATTTGTCAAGCGAAAAAAGCTGATTTAGGTTAGCTTTGTTGACTTGCACAAAAAGCGGAGGTGATTTTTGTGTTTTATGACAAGTTTGCAAAATTGTGTGAGATAAAAGGTGTTTCTCCAACAAAAGCAGTTGAAGAAATGGGGCTTGCCAGAACAATTGCAACGAAGTGGAAGAATACCGGTGCAGTCCCCCGTGGAAAGACGATCAAAATTATTGCGGCTTACTTTGGAGTGTCTGAGAGCTATCTATTGCAAGATGAAGAAAGTTATACAGATCTTGAAAAAGAGCAAGTTCTTGCAGAACTGCAAGTAATGAGAGAAGACCCAGACTTCCGTAATCTAATGTATGCCTACAAAAAAATGACTCCTGAGAAAGTCAGAATTATGAAATCATTTATGAAATCACTTGCGGAGGATGACGATAACAATGCCGATTGAGGATGCTGACTATTTTGTGAAGGTAATTCCGTTCCCAATTCCGGTTCCAGCTTTTCTTCATCTTAATTCAGACGATACTTATGTGATATTTTTGAATGCAAACATGGATTATGACCATTGGCTCGATGGTTGGGAACATGAAATGATGCACATTGTACGTGACGATCTGTACGGCGACAAAGACATACTCGATATAGAAAAACAACTTTTATAAGGAGGCATTATCATGAAACGCGGAATGCTCGAATCTCTTTTCCTGTTCACATCGCCCAGGCTCTTGCTACTCATCGTAATCATTCTGCTTGTTGTCCTGATCATTGTTAATGTTAAAAAGAAGAAATGAGGATTCCAAAAGTCGAACAGCTTCCATCCGGCAACTGGTTCTGCCGTCTGCGAATAAACGGGGTTTCCATCCCGATTACGGCACCGACCAGGTACGAGTGCGAACTGCTTGCCACGAACAAAAAGTCAGAACTTCTGGCCGGGAAAACGCACGTGCAGAGGATTCCCAAAGAAACCACCTTGCAAGAGGCGATGGATAAGTACATTGCCAAGCACAGGAATACCCTGTCTCCAGCGACAGTCAGACAGTACATGAGCTACGCAAGGAGCCGATTCCCGAATTACCGTTGTCAAAAGCTGTCGAAAATCAGATGGCAACAGATGATTGATGAAGAGTTGGAAACCGCTTCCCCGAAAACCGTGAAGAACGCATGGTCGCTTGTCTCCTCTTCGTTGGAACTGGTCGGCTTTTCAAAGCCAAAAGTCACCCTTGCGCAAGTCCCTGTTCCCGACCTTAACTACCTCCAACCAGAAGAGATTAAGCGATTCTGCGCTGACGTGAGTGGGAGGTCGTATGAGATCCCGGCTCTCCTTGCGCTTAACGGGTTGCGGGTGTCTGAGCTTCGTGGGCTGACGTGGGATAACGTGGATATACCGAACAAGACCATGTTTGTTCACGGGGCACGTGTCCGTGGGCCGGACGGAGAGGTTGACAAGGCCACGAACAAGAACGCCACTTCATCCCGGTATGTGCCGATCCTCATTCCACAACTTGTGAAAGCTCTGAACTCCGTTTCCAATAAGACTGGGAAGGTTGCCGTCATCGGGTCAAACACCCTGCTCGATGACGTTAAACGATCGTGCAAAAGAGCCGAAGTAACCATATGCACAGTCCACGATCTCAGGAGGAGCTTCGCAAGCCTGTGCTTCTACCTTCAAATTCCTTCCAAGCAGATACAGGAATGGGGTGGATGGAAAAACGATATTGTACTGAACAAGATTTACATCAAACTGTCCACAGCATCCAGAACGGAATCGAAAGACAAGTTCACTCAGTTCTTTGCATCGGAAAATAAAAAAAGCGTGGAAGGCCAGAAGCCCGCCACGCATTCATAAGATTATTCCATTGGCATTTTTTCATTGGCATTTTGAATTTTGCAAACGTCAATTCCGCTTCACAAATGCAAAATATTGTACAAATTTGTCAACGCCAAATTGTCAGAATTTACTGATAAAAACAAGAAAAGCACCCCTATTTTACTGGGGTGCTTCTCATATGGTGCCGGTGGAGGGATTTGAACTTACAATGGAAGTTTAATTTATATCAGTATTTACTGATACTTTCAAGACTCCATTAGCATTCCGTTGGCAATGCGTTTCATCCCTGTTCCATCTGCTGAATCATACGCTGGATGCTCTGCCTGGTTTGCTCGTCAGGGGCAGTCTGTAACATATCGCGCAGATTCTCGATGTACTCTTCTTTCCCATCCGCACGGGAATACCCGTAACCGCGATAGGAGCCTCTGTAAGAGCTACCCATGCCATCGTCCCGGCTCGTGTAACGTCCCATCCGATCACGGGGAGCATTGCGCCCGCGACCACGTGCATACGAATGTCCATCGCCATAGCTTTCGTCATAGTTTCCGCGATAGGAACGTTCACCATTCTCGTAGGGCATACCGTTCTCGCTGTACTCGGATTCTTCATCCTCATACTGCCAGATACAGTGAGCGTCCTTTACAATGTCCATCAGTTTATACACGGAGTCGATCTCTTCACGAGAACGGAACTTGCCATTCTTGTTGATCGCCTCAAACTCGTTATCGACCAGCTTGAGGATTCCTTCAATGCTATTCATCATGCGTCCTCCTTCCTTCAAGCTACTCTTGTTACGCTGAGGCTTCCATCGATCACATTGATCAGCGGAGTCGGTACAACTGTCGGGTCATCCACAGTGCCGTTGACATATTCAGCGGCAACCGTAAAGCAGCACCCGCGAGGTACATCCACCACAGCGCGGCTGGTTACTGAACCGTACTGGTCAACCGCCGCCGGTGTGAAGATACTGCGGCTTCCGACACGCTCCTCGCCTGACACCGTGATCGCGGTTGCAATCGGGGTCAAAGCACCTTCGGTCGGGATTGCCACGTTGCCTGTAAACTCGACAATGTACCTTGCGAAACAAGCGGAAGGGTTATTCACGATACCGCGCAGAACAAGAATGCCAGATCCGTTCTGATGGAATACATACCCTTTGTTGCATCGAATGGAATCAATCAGCGGAATTGGAGCGTTTAGCGCAACGGTCTCCACCGCATCGCGGGTAAGATATTCTGCCATCGGTATCACCTCTTAGAAGTTGCCGCCGCAACCGCAACCGCAACCGAAGTTTCCGTTGCCGTTAAAGCTTGGATTGCAAGAAAACAGCGGAGTATTTCCGGCTACCGGCTGTGCTGGAATCGGGCAACTGCGAAGCTCATTGACCAAAGCATTGATAGAAGCAGTCTGACCGTCACGGATAGCCGCCGTCTGAGCCGTCTGAGAAGCCGCCAGGTTCGCCATGTTGAGCTGAGTACGGAGCTGATCGTTCTCACGCTTGTAACCATCCAGTTCCAGAGCGCAAAGCTTGTCGAGCACTGTCTGGATGCCCTGAGAAAGAGCTGCACGGTCATTGCAAGCTTCCGTAGCGACCGTGTACTTCAGATCGGCAAGCCCAGTGTTCACACCAGTGAAGCCAGCCGTATTGGCAGTCTGTTCAGCAAAACTGCGATTCAGAGAAGCCAGTTCGTTTCCATAGAGCTGCTGGGCAATGGCGTTCTGAGCACCGGTGATCGCAGCGGTAGTTCCGGCAAAGCCAGAGCACAGGGACTGCTGGACGCCGGAGAATCCGTTTGCCATCGCCATCTGCATGTCGCCGCAGCAACCGCAGAGCTGAGTGGCAAGATTGCTCACGCCGTCACGGACAGAAGTCACGCTGTCGTGGAGCTGTGCATCACGGAACCCGTCAGAGACATTGTTGTTGATCCCGTTCTGACCGTTCAGGAGCCACGGGAAGTCATAGCCAAGCTGCATGTTGCCAAAGCCGCCACCGAAGCCGTTACCCCATCCACCGCCAAGGCAGAGCAGAAGC
>Ga0247608_10004807_pt1 | contig 14910 bp, 8 predicted proteins | sample 176DNAGHGlowgp2_FD_193490 | JGI IMG/M metagenome (GOLD analysis project Ga0247608, IMG submission 193490) | Sheep rumen microbial communities from Palmerston North, Manawatu-Wanganui, New Zealand - 1766 DNA GHGlow gp2 | ecosystem: Host-associated > Mammals > Digestive system > Stomach > Rumen ...
CGAACAGGCGGTATATACCTACTCCTGCGCCGAGAGCCTCTTTCAGCTGGAGCGCTATACGGAGTCCATAAAGTACTACGAACTGGCACTGCCCTTGGTCAGTGGCAACGACAGGGGCGACGTGCTCTTCCATAACGCCTTCGCCCATTACCTCACCCAGGGCAACACCGACGAGGTGGTAAGGCTCTTCAGCGAGGCTCTCGAGGCATACAAGGCAAGCACCGACACCGCCACGTCGCTGCAGGTGGCACGCCTAAGGCAGACAGAGACCATGCTGCGCGGACTCAAGAGCGGGGAATGACACTCCCCTCCCCTGTCCGTAATCAGGTGAGCCGCCACAGGCATAAAGTGGCAATGCAAACAGCAAAGTAATGAAAAATTTGGCAGTTTCAGTTTTTTTTCTTAACTTTGCACACTTAAACGTAAATAAAAGAACTCATCGCTCGGCGCTTGCGACGCTTTTAACAAGGTCGCAGACCGACTAAAAGAACTCATCGCTCGGCGCTTGCGACGCTTTTACAAAGGTCGCAGACCGACTAAAAGAACTCATAAATCATAACTCAAAACTTGCGAAGTCACCATGACAGCAAAAGAAATACGCGAGTCTTTCAAGAAATTCTTTGAAAGCAAGGAACACCTCATCGTGCCATCGGCACCAATGGTAGTTAAGGATGACCCGACGCTGATGTTTACCAACGCCGGCATGAACCAGTTTAAGGACATCATACTCGGCAATGCGACACCTAAGTGCCGCCGTCAGGCCGATACGCAGAAGTGTCTGCGTGTGTCAGGCAAGCACAACGACCTGGAGGAGGTTGGTCACGACACCTACCACCATACCATGTTTGAGATGCTCGGCAACTGGTCTTTCGGTGACTACTTCAAGAAAGAGGCTATTTCATGGGCATGGGAGTACATCGTCGACGTACTGAAGATTGATCCCGCTGACCTCTACGCCACCGTCTTCGAAGGCTCTCCTGAAGAAGGACTGGCACGCGACGACGAGGCAGCAAGCATCTGGGAGCAGTTCCTGCCTAAAGACCATATCATCAACGGCAACAAGCACGACAACTTCTGGGAGATGGGCGACACAGGTCCTTGCGGACCATGCTCAGAGCTCCACGTTGACAGCCGTCCTGCCGAGGAGAAGGCTAAGATTCCTGGACGCGAACTCGTAAACAAAGACCACCCACAGGTCATCGAGATATGGAACCTCGTGTTCATGCAGTTCAACCGCAAGGCTGACGGCTCACTCGAGGGACTGCCGGCAAAGGTCATCGACACCGGCATGGGCTTCGAGCGCCTCGTGCGCACCCTGCAGGGCAAGACATCCAACTATGACACCGACGTCTTCCAGCCACTCATCAAGGCCATGGCAGACATGGCTGGCTGCAAGTACGGCGACGACGAGAAGAAAGACGTCGCACTGCGCGTCATCGTTGACCACCTCCGTGCCATCGCCTTCGCTATCGCCGACGGTCAGCTGCCGTCTAATGCCAAGGCAGGCTATGTGATACGCCGCATACTGCGCCGCGCAGTACGTTACGGATATACCTTCCTCGGACAGAAGGAGGCATTCATCTATAAGCTCGTCCCTACCCTCGTAGCAGAGATGGGCGAGGCATTCCCAGAGCTCCCTGCACAGCAGAAGCTCATCATGAAGGTCATGCAGGAAGAGGAGTCTTCATTCCTCCGCACTCTCGAAAACGGCATCAAGCTCCTGCAGGGCGTCATCGACGACACCAAGGCAGCAGGCAAGACAGAGATAGCAGGCGACAAGGCCTTCACCCTCTTCGACACCTTCGGTTTCCCACTCGACCTCACCGAGCTCATCTGCCGTGAGCAGGGCATGACAGTCGATGAGAAAGGCTTCGATGCCTGCATGCAGGAACAGAAAAACCGTGCCCGCAACGCCGCAGAGGTGAAGCTGGGCGACTGGGTAGTCATCAAGGAGGCTGAGTCAGAGTTCGTAGGCTACGACTATACCGAGTACCCTTGCCACATCGTGAAGTACCGCGAGGTGAAGCAGAAGAAGGGCACCGCCTATGAGATGATACTCGACCAGACACCTTTCTACGGAGAGATGGGTGGTGAGGTAGGCGACAGCGGCGTACTCGTTTCCGAGAACGAAGAGATACAGGTTCTCGACACCAAGAAGGAGAACGGCGTTGCCATACACATCGTCAACAAGATTCCTGCACAGCCAGAGGCAGAGTTCATGGCATGCGTCGATGTTGACCGCCGTCACGCTATCGAGAGCAACCATACATGTACGCACCTTATCGACGAGGCACTGCGCGAGGTCCTCGGCGAGCACGTAGAGCAGAAGGGCTCACTCGTCACCGCCGACTATCTGCGTTTCGACTTCTCACACTTTGAGAAGGTCACCCCGGAGCAGATTCGCCAGGTAGAGCATATCGTCAACGACCGCATACGTCAGAACATACCACTGCAGGAGTTCCGCGACACGCCAATCGAGGAAGCCAAGCAACTCGGTGCCATAGCCCTCTTCGGAGAGAAGTACGGCGACAAGGTCCGCGTCGTAAAGTTCGGCTCATCTGTAGAATTCTGTGGTGGCTGCCATGCCAAGGCAACAGGTCAGATCGGCATGGTGCGCATCACCTCAGAGAGCAGTGTCGCAGCCGGCGTACGCCGTATCGAGGCTATCACTGGTGCAGCCGTAGAGAAGCTCATGGACGATGCCCAGGACCTTCAGAACGACCTGCGTGCCCTGTTCAACAACACGCCAAACCTTCTCGACACCATCAGCAAGGCCATCAGCGAGAACAAGGAGCTGCAGGCACAGGTAGAGGAGTTCAAGTCACAGAAGGCGGCACAGTTAAAGGAAGCCATTATCAGCAAGGCACAGGACATCAACGGCACCAAGGTCATCTCAGGCGTCCTGCCTATCGACCCACAGAATGCCAAGGACATCGCCTTCCAGCTCCGTGCCCAGTTCCCAGAGCGTCTGCTTGTCGCCATTGGTTGTGCAGCAGGTGGCAAGCCGACCCTTACAGTAGCATTCTCTGACGACCTTGTCAAGGAAGGCAAGCATGCCGGTCAGATAGTCCGTGAGGCAGGCAAGCTCATCCAGGGCGGCGGTGGTGGTCAGCCACACTTCGCCACTGCAGGAGGCAAGAACGCTGACGGCTTAAAGTCCGCCGTTGACAAAGTCATCGAACTGGCGCAGCTATAATATTCAAAAACAACATATTTTTTATTTCATACCTTTGCGGGGGTTTCACGTGATGTGACGCCCTCGTTTTTTTATGCCCCCTTTACCCGTAAACATCCCCCCACCGATTTTTTACGACCACAGATTACATGGATTGACAGGATTTTTTCAAACAACGGATTAAAACGAATTACACGGATTGCACAAATTAAAGATAATTACAAAACAATATAAAAGCAAGAGAAATATTGTAAAAAAGAGAAAAGAGAAAAGAGAAAAGAGATTTTGCAACCACTGGTGAGCCTTAACCACGAATTCACTCAGATTTGCACGAATTACTATCAGAAAGGAAAAATTCGTGTCTGTTTGTGTAAATTCGTGGTAAGAACAGAAAAACGGGACCAAAAACTAATTGTTAATTTTTGTACAAACTGTTAATTCTTATGTTTTTTAGGTACTATTGACACGCAAAAACTTTGTAAACTGGTACATTCTTGGCCTGTAGCCCGTTACACTCCGTGATACAATACTACTAATCTACAATAGTAGAAATTAAACTTGGCCTATAGCCTGCGAAGAATATAAACGGTGCTGTTCTCACCATCTACAATAGTAGAAATTAAACTTGGCTTATAGCCACGAAAGAGTAAAAGGGTAAGCATCTTTATCTACAATAGTAGAAATTAAACTTGGCTTATAGCCAGAAATACGACAAGTATTTCGATTGTACATCTACAATAGTAGAAATTAAACTTGGCTTATAGCCTATGATTACGTGATACAGGAGATTGCAAATCTACAATAGTAGAAATTAAACTTGGCTTATAGCCTTACTGGTCAACAGCGTCAGACCTTGAGATCTACAATAGTAGAAATTAAACTTGGCTTATAGCCGAAATGGATTTGACTAACGCAACTATTGGATCTACAATAGTAGAAATTAAACTTGGCTTATAGCCGAAAGAATATTGATGCAGATACACGTCTATCTACAATAGTAGAAATTAAACTTGGCTTATAGCCACAAATATGGCTATTCAGTAGCCATGACGATCTACAATAGTAGAAATTAAACTTGGCTTATAGCCAGTAACAATTAAAATTTCTAAGCTATGCCTTCAATCTACAATAGTAGAAATTAAACTTGGCTTATAGCCCAATATCGCTGATTTTCGGCTGATACTATCTACAATAGTAGAAATTAAACTTGGCTTATAGCCCCACGCTGATTTGCGCCTCTGTGACGCTCTATCTACAATAGTAGAAATTAAACTTGGCTTATAGCCCGTGGCTGGCATCCGCGAAAGCGAGAAATCTACAATAGTAGAAATTAAACTTGGCTTATAGCCACTTTTCTTTTAACCGAAGAAACTATTGTATCTACAATAGTAGAAATTAAACTTGGCTTATAGCCAGTAAAATGGTTTTTTTTGAAACATAATATCTACAATAGTAGAAATTAAACTTGGCTTATAGCCAGTCTTTGGTGACAAATCCGTTTACTAACGATCTACAATAGTAGAAATTAAACTTGGCTTATAGCCTTCAAATTACAAAGTTACTAATTAAAATCCATATAAACAAGGATTTATAAAAATATTTCTTGATTAGAATTCATAGGGTTAAGATACGACATCCATTGTTTAGTATGTATATATAACTGTTAGACAACTCTTTATGTCTTTATACACATCTGACGTAGAGACTGAGGTTTGCATGGTTAGAAATACACGATGTCTGTATCTCGGTGTAAAGCATTACCATATTTCTTCAGTTTTACACTTGAAACATCAAATATTATCACACTATCACCTCCATCAAACTGTTTGGCAAACATATCTTCTACCATAGCCAGAAGATTGTTCAATACTCTGTTTGTATTATTAACTTCGTAAACAGAGAACTGAAGCCGTATTGCGCCATGTTTCATCAACATTTTTGAAAACTTTGTGCGCAATTTATCATTGCTAATATCATAGCTTATTACTAACATTTTATATTTTGAACACTGGATATTTACTCACCGACTTACAACCCATAAAACAACGATAATAAGCCTGTATATACTTAAATGTTTCTGTTTTATATACGATCAATGCATCAAAGAACACTTTGGTATATTCTGTATTCTTTTCGTATTTCAGTCTGTATTCATCCTTTTGACGAATAAAATCACTTTCTGCGAACTGCTTTCTGTTCCACGCCTTACGAACTGCTTTGTCAATAATCGGCCGAAACGGTTCCATTATATCACATACTAACGACTTACGTTTGAACCACATTCTATGGAATACACCTACATATAGATCAAAACCAAACATCCGCAGGAAACACTCTATATAGTTAAATAGCATGGTATAACCTATGTCAAGAGTAACATTTAAAACGTCGCATTTTGTTCTTGGTCGTCTTTGATGCCAGTCAAAATTTTGAAAAAATGCCTTGAAGTAAGATTTTGCAGACACTCCCTCAATGCCCATCAGCGAATCATAATTATCAATATCAGGCAAAGTGTCCAAACAACTCTGTAACATCTGGCATGATTCTATAGTGGTATTATCTTTACATCGTGTGTCTTTTAATGCCCTCAATTGGTTTTCTATTTTGTTTTTTATAATTATCTTTCCGATGCTTATATCTTCTTTATCAAATAGATATTGTCGTTGATGCAGCAGATAATTTGCCTCTGCAGAATTCGCCCAAAAGAACACAGGTCGAAGTGAAGGTTTCATAACGACTAACGCCACGCCGTGTTTCTGACATTTTTCTATCAACGGTGTCGTTACACGTATATGCCCAATGACAAAAACCGCCAGAATCTTCTGAAATGGAAGTTTTGTCAAGGTCTTGGTTTTGTCACTATTTTCAACTTGTTCTTCTAAAAGGAGTTCACCATTGCTTACCCGCAAACTTCTTTCATGTATGCAGTTGATGACATAAATCGTACGATATTCTATGTCTTTATGTGTAAACATTCTCTTCGGTTGTTTTATCACACAGATTGCTATATATGCAGTGTCTGCATTTATTTGGGTTTATGGTAAAAGGAGTACTGCCAGGGTTGTACTCACGGAAGCGTTTGATGAAATCACTTAATTCCTGCAGTTCTTTTTCTTCCGGCATTGCCACAGGTATCATTTTATTTGTTGATACTTCATAGAAGGCCAAAGACTCCACTTCATATCCCATTTCTCGCATGCATACCATTTGCGCCCATAACTGATACAGCTGTCCTCTGAATATCTTTTTTAACTGATTCTTTCTTTCTATCAGTTTCTTTTCCTTTCTCTTGTATAAATCGATCTTTCCCATTATGCCATACGTCTCGGAATATACTGACAATGCAAGTATATCGTCCGCGCGATTGCTGGCTTTCTTCTGGTCTATGCCTTCATGTGCCAGTTTCCCTTTTGTCTGAGGCGTGGCATGATACATCGTTTCGTCCGTCTCCATATACACATTATGCAGGTATATGGAGTACGGACAAAAGATGAAATCATTTAATGTTGATATGGATATGTAGTCAATCATTCAGATAGGGTTTCTGCTGTGCAAACTGCAACCACTCCTTGTTTGTAATGGCAAGTTTAACCTTCTTGAGGTCTTCTGCCTCTTTTATCTGCTGAGCAATCCATAATCCTTTTCGAGCTATGTTATATGCACCATTGGCATCTGCGTTTTCAGGTAAGCTCTTATCGCATAGTCTGCTATCATAGAACTTTCCGTCCTCATTTGCTATAGGAGATACCATATAGTCTATGTCAGTGCCTGTCTCGCTGTTTCGCATCTGGAGCGTAAGTTTCAAAAGATGCAGTAAAATATTATGGAAGTCTTTGCTCGTTTGTTGTGCTATTGCATCTTTCAGGTTGCAGTTTAACGGTATGTTATATTTATCGAACAGTGCCTTCCACTCATCTGTGAGATTTATTTCCCTGCTGTCCCAATTAGCATTCTTTTCAGAATTACGGAAAGTTTCTACACGGGTGCCATAGGTGCATAATGTCCAATCTGTTTTTGTACCTTCTGCTTTCTTCGTGAATTTATTGTAATCAAACTTTAATTCAAACCAGTCTTTTTCTCCGTTGTATCGAATACTGTCAAAATCATCGAAGAACTTCTGTGACTTGGCAACACTCTCATAACGTGTATCAAGCAGGTTGACAAAACCCGTAACAGGGTCTATCTTACTTGTATTCCATGCTGGGACATAGAAAATGAAACCGCTTTGTTTCCCCATCTTTTGGAAACTGTCAAACTTACTTGCTAACTGATATGCACGCAGAAGTCCGCCATCTTCTGTAGGTTCTGTCTTCTTGTCAACATAGTAGTTGAGTTTGTCAATGAGCGCTTTTTCAAATTGCTGGTAAACTGAGCTTTCAACCTTTTGTCTGCTTCGTTTGAATCCCATATTCAGATCTTCAAGTATGACAAGGGCATTGTATTTTACAATTAGCTGAGAGATTTTGTGTATAACTTGGCTGAGGTAACCCTGCTTAAGTTCTTTTATTCCTTCTATCGTTTGCCAGCTGGTACGTTCTTCTTGACGTTTTTTGTCACGCTCCTGCAATAAGTGATGATAGTCTGTATGGTATTTATTACCTTTATATTCATTCACTATTTCATTTAGAGAGTACTGCTCAACAATCTCCCCTTTGCTGTTAATCACACATAGATACAGCAAATGGCGTTCACCTCTATCTATACCGATGAAGTGCATGTCATTTGAATCCTTTATGTGTTTGCAGACATCTATGTTTATTTTTCCATCTCCACCACTCTTGAAATTAATGGTTATTGGGACATGGAACTGAAATTTATCTAATGTGTATCGTTTGTCTTTTATAAGGTCATACTTGAATGTGCTTTGCTTCCTTTTATTTAACACATTCTTGTTGTCAATCGGTTTGTTAGCAGGATGGGTAGGTTTTGCCATGCTAATACTCTTTTTGCGGAAGAATATTTCAGCCTGTCCATTAAGTTTATATACCACATCTTTGAGGTTGCGCTCGTCAAAAAGCATTTTCCAGTAAAGCGTGTGCATGTTTGGAGTGCCCTTGCTGTATTCTGAAAAATCCTTGTTGTAAATCTGGAACAGGTACATTTTATCTTCTTCCACAAGCTTGTCTATGTACTCTACTGACACTTTCTTGTATGAAAGGTTATATAGTAACAGATTGACCGCACCATAGAAAGAACTCAGGTCTGTATATTTTGCCCAATCCTTTTCAATGGAAGACAAATCATAAATGGCTGTACTCTTATATGCTTTCAAGAATTGCATACAAAATTCTTTCCACAGATTCACTGCATGTTCGTAGCCAGCCCTGTCATTGGTAGAGCGTAAATATTCTATTTGGAATTTCTTTACACCATTGTATAAAACATTATTCAGTTCAAATATTTCCTTTGTAATCTCTACTGGCGCATTAAATGACTTCTTGTCAAAGAGGGTATATGACTCACTGCTGTTTTCAAAATGTTGCTTGACGGCCTTCATCTGTGTAGTGCACTTAGGAACCATCGTTGTGATATCCTTAAAGAATTTATACACCACTTTGTCGTAGCATTCTCCGTTTGACGGCATAGGCTTGTCAACTTTAAGGATGTTGCGATGTTCTTTCTTAACTATGCCAAGATAATAGAGACCATCCTTGAGCAATATTATAGCAGCATTGTTTTCTTCTTTGTTCTCATCCCATCCGTCTAGCAACTGGGCGTTCTCAAAATTCACCTTTATCTTGTCTGTAGAATAAGGCTTGCGCGTTGCATAATTCCGAACCTTATTGTAAAGTGGTGTTATTTCATCAATAATGCCCCATAGCTGCATCAGTTCACCGTAGAATTTCTCATCTTTCTCTGCTTCGTTTCCTTTGCCTAATAACGGCTTGACAAATCTTTGCAATGCTTTGAAAGCATCGAGCAAGTTCTTCAACTGCATTACAGTCAGTTTGTCTTGTGAAAGATTCTTCTCTTTTGGATATTCAATATCGAAGAGAGGTTTCAGCTGATTGTAATACATACTGATTTCCGTAGTAATGCTTGATGTTTGTTTGTCAGGGATGTTTACAGCACCGAGTGAAGCAAAATATGTCGATATGTCTGCGTTGTCCAACTCGCTTAAACAACTGTTGATATATGCAAGAGAAAAACTCTTTTCCTGTTTAACTAGCTTGGAAATCCTCTCAGAATATTTTTCTTCATTTTCTTCTGGCTTTTTGATATACCTATTTCTGAAATCCTGTTCTATAGCATTTGGGATTACATTCCAGTTTCCAAGCATTTTCTGGGAAATGTCAGTCAATGAAAGGTCGTTAGGTATATAGATCTTTGACAAGTCATAATTTGCTATGCTTGTAAGCAACACCTTTATCATTTCATCAACATTCATGAAATATGCTTCACAATATTCTTTTACGGCATCAAGCACATCTCCTCCAGTCTTGAATTCTTCTTGTAACCATGACAGTTGCTCTCTGTCGCTCAGTATTTGTTTGAACAAAGGTTTCAGCTTTGGCAGGCTTGCCCTTTTGTCATTCTGTTGTTGGTTGTATAGATTTATATATTCATTTAATCCCTGAACCTTTGTTCCGTCTTCAAGTGTCTTACCACCAATAATGCCGTTGTACACCTCTATCTGTTTTTGGGTAAGAACAATACTATAGTAGTCAAGGTCAAACATCTCATTTATATTATACACATTGAGATATTCTTCAAAGTCCTTGTATAATTTGGAGAACTTATCGGCAACGGATGTTTCTGCTACTTTTTTGAAAATGGCTATGTTGTCAATAAACTTAGGTAGGTTTTCATGTATTAATCTGTATGCGATTGCTGTTGACTTGGCCTCATCAGAATACATATTCTTCCTATTCTCATGGAATCCTGTAAAATAACTTGTGAACCCTTGGAATTCACTAACAAGGATTCTTTCATCGTCATTTTCCAAAACGACATTCAAATCCTCATTTATAAGTTCTTTTTTGTCAATACGCTTGAATCTGTCATCCTTTTTCAAAGCATCCGCAATGGATTTGCGCAATTTGTCTTGTATGGCTTCAAATTCTTTAATCTCTTTCTCTGTCTTAGACTGTTGAGTATAGAGATTATAATAAGCTTCAAGCTGGATAGAGTTAAGTTTGAAATCCCCAAGAACAGACTCTATGTAATGTTTATGATAACGGTCAATCAGTTTCTTGACCTTTTTATAACTATCAGCCCTATGATTGTCATTTTCTATGAATCCATTATTATTGATGTTTTCAAGCGTTTTGCCCATAGGCTTCAGTTCGAAACGCAGGGTCTTATCCATGTGATATAGACCTATGAATTTTTCTAAGTTTTTTTTCATAATTATATTGTTTATGTTATTTGTTGTTATTTTCTATTTTCATTCTCTCTGCTAACAGTTCTTGCCTGTCTGCCACTTCGTTTATGGGGTAGCAGCCCCACCCTTTTTCCATGTAGTTTGGCTTTATCATATCGTCATACCATTTATCATAGATCTTGTCTGAAATAATGGCGAGGTCATGAGCCCTGTGAACTAAGGAGGCTATGCTTATGCCATACATGTTCTTTATGCTTATCAGTTCCGGCAGGGTTAAGTCCTTCCTGCTGTTGCCGAGTCTGCGCCGGATGCTTTCTTTCTGTATCAGCATGGCACCGGCAAAGTGGTTGCACATTCGCTCGTCGTCGGGAGTCTTGAACGTAACATCCCCAAAAGGATGCTCAACCATGATAGGCTCTGCGTCTTTTGGCAACTGCGTGAAGTCGAGCATCAGGTGTCCTAACTCATGAAGCGCAGTGAAGCGCTTGCGCTCATTAGTGACGTTCTTCTCTGAGTTTATTATTATCACTGGTACTTCGTTATTCACTATGGTTGACGTTCCATCAAGTTCTTTGCAGTCAATCGGTATTTCGATTACCACAACTCCTTTTTCCTGCAATAGTTCATAGACAGAGTGTATCGGTTGCGAACCTATTTCCCAGCATTTGCGAATCATTGCCACGGCTTCTTCTACGTCATCGTATGTTCTGACAGGGAAGTCCTTGACAGGGTTATTAAATTCCGTTCTTTCTATAACGAATGCATCTTCCTGCCCGAAATAGTTTTCTATCTCTATTTTCAGTTTCGCCTCTATCTGCTTCGTTTTATGTACTGACGCTCCTTGCTTGATACGGAAATCAAAACCACTTGTAGCGTATTCCTTGGAATAGAAGTAGGATACGGGTACATTACAGATTTGTGCTATCTGATTTAATATGTCTTGCGAAGGACTAAACACACCTCGCTCTATCTTTGAAATGGACATCTTACTTATGGTGTTGCCCATCTTCTCAACGAGTTTGTCCATAGACAAGCCTTGTGCCTGTCTTGCCATACGAATTCTATGTAAAAGGAAATTTTTCATAGTTTACAAATTTAGTATTTTTAATCCGTTCATAAACTTAGTAAATAGAAATCCTTGTGGTTATTTAACAAAAGAAGGTTGATTTTAGCAGTATTTAACAAAAAAAACAAATAAACAGCGAACACGCACGTTCACTCTTACATAACACAAAGTGAGATATGAACAGAGCCCCCACTGACTTCAGCAGCAATGCCGATATCTGTGAGGGCTATTTTATGTTGAAAAATCTCTTTTCTCTTTTTTACAGGGTGTCCAAGAAACAATCCATGTAATCTGTGGTAGTCTAGGAATTTTTTTGTCCCGGATTACACGAATTACACGAGTAGTTTACAATCATGCAGATTCGTGTAGATTAGTAAGATTCGTGTTCGTCTTCCAGACTACTCGTCACGTGTGAGCATTAGGCGGTACTCCACCGGCGTCATGCCGATGGCGTCCTGGATGCGGCGCTGAAGGGTCCTGACATTGGCGAAGCCTGCCTCTTCTGCCACTACGGCGATGGTGTAGTTGGAGTGCTCACGCAATAGGCGAAGGGCATACAGGGTGCGTAGGTTGTCAATGTAGGCGTCGGGCGAGCGATGGATGGTCTGGTGCCTGAACAGCCTGATAAGGCGTTCACGACTGACACCAAGCAACTGTGCCAGTTCGGTGGAATTGAAGTCGGCACGCTTGTAGGGCTGCTCCTGCTCCACACGTAGCTCCAGGAGCGCCATGAGCTGACCGTCGTCCTGTAGATCGGCATTGCGCTGACGCGTGATGTTGCCGTCGAGCAATTCCTTTGCCACCTCGGTGCGGCGACGCAGTTCCACATCTTCCTCGAGTCTTTCTGACAGGTCGAGGTTACGACCAAGTAGCCTTATCAGCTCGTCCTTGAGCTTGCTGAGTTCGTTGCGCAGGGCTTCATTCTCTGCCTGCAACTGCTGTATGCTTACTTCCTTTGCCATAACTTTAGGTGGGTTCTAAAAATTCCCACGAGTTAAATTAGTTAATTACATGAATAACATTATGTGGGAATTATTAGAACCCACCTTTGTAGTTTTATCAGGCGATTTGAAACAGTCGTGTGAATCCTATCTCGTCGAACACCTGGCGGATGTCGTCTGACAGGCCCTTTATCGTTATCTTGCTGCCCTTGGACATTGCCACCTTGGCGAGTCCGAGGAACAGGCGCAGACCGCTTGAGGATATGTACTCCAACTTTGTGCAGTCGAGCACGATGTCGCGACCTTCGCAGTCGTTCAGTACCTGCATTTCTTTTTCTGTCTGTGCCGATGCGGCAGTGTCCAGTCTTCCTTCGAAGGCCATAACGAGGTTGTTTGCTTCTTCTGAGAATGTTGTCTTCATTGTTTTATGTTTTTGTTTTATTTTCCGAGGAGTTATTTAGTTTCCTGCACAGTGTCAGTACGTTCTGATCGCCTATGCGTTCGTAGTTGATGCTGTCCATATAGCGTCGCATGAGGTGTATGCCCAGTCCGCCGATGCCTCGCTTCTCTGCCGACAGTGTGGTATCGACCTCTGCATGCGTGGTGGGGTCGAAGGGTTTGCCGCTGTCGGTGAGTATGAACTTGAGCTGACGGGTGTCTGCCTCTGCCAGCAGTGTTATCTCGCCCTGCGTGCCACTGGGGTAGGCGTAGTTCATGACGTTCACCACGGCCTCCTCTATGGCGAGATTGACCTGCATGACTGCCGAGGCATCGAGCTTCACCTCTTCGCATACGGCGTCAACGAACTCTGCCATGACGGGTACCTCGGCGATGTCGTTGTGAAGCGTGAGCGTGCGACGTATCTGCACGTCGGTATGGCTGCGCGTATATCTTATGGCGAGCATGGTGAGGTCGTCGCTCTGCTCGGTATCGCCCACGAAGGTCTTTACGGCATCCGTCATGGAGGTCACGATGTCGTGGGGTGCCTGCGACTGGTTTGCAGTGAGTGACTGCATCATGCGCTTCTTCGAGAACAGTTCATGCGCCTCGTTCTCTGCCTCCGTGAGTCCGTCGGTGTAGAGGAAGATGGTGGTGCCTGGCTCCACGACGGTCTCCTGCACGCAGTATTTCCAGTCGGGCAAGGCGCCTAACGGCAAGTTGGGGGTGCAAGGGAGCTCGTCGCTACCCTGCCCTAACAGTACGGGGGGCTTATGGCCTGCATTGCAGTAGCGCAGACGCCCCGTGGGGAGGTCGAGCACGCCGATGAAGAACGTGATGAAGATGTTATACTCATTATCGTGAGTCAGGAGTTCGTTCATCTGCGTCACTATGCGCTCAGGGGAAGACTCGCGTGCCACGAGCAGACGGAACACAGACTGTGCCATGGCCATCACCATGGCGGCAGGCACGCCCTTGCCGGAGACGTCGCCGACGCAGAAGAATAGTTTCTCGTCGCGCAGGAGATAGTCGTAGAGGTCGCCGCCCACCTGCCTTGCGGGGTTCTGCAAGGCATAGATGTCGATGTCGCCACGCTCAGGGAACGGCGGGAACTTCTCCGGCAGCATGGCATGCTGTATGCGCTTAGCCACACCCAGTTCGCCGTTCATACGCTCGCGCTCGGTGTTTGCCTCCTGCAGGTTCCTGTAGCCACGCACCGTGCGCAGCAGTATATATATGAGCAGTGCCATGCCTGCTATCATGAGCAGCATGAGGTTGAAGCCCACCTGTCGCAGACCGCGGTATATCTCACTGTCGCTGCACACCACCGCCATGGACCAGCCGAGCTGTTCGCCAGCCGTCAGTGACGTGTCGCGACTGATTGGTGCGAAGAACACATAGTTCTTCTCTCCCTGCTCGTCGATTATCGTGGCTTGTCCGCTCTCTCCCGCCAGCATCTTACGGTTTACGTTGTTCACGGTGGTATCCTTATACTTAGTGGTCACCTCCATGAGGCTCCTACGCATGACGAGGCTCTCCACCGGGCACGCCATGAGTTTGCCTGTGCGCGAGACCACGAGATTGAAGGATGAGGGATAGAAATGGTTTACGTTAAGCGTCTTGGTGAGCCAATCGAGCGAGAGATCCATGCCGAGCACAGCCACTGCATTGCCCTTCTCATCGTGGATAGGCTGGGCATATGTAATCATGAGTACCTTGCCGCCAGCATCGTCGTAGTAAGGCTCCGTCCAGTAGCCCTTGCCAGACTTCATAGGTACGGCATACCAGTCTGCCGTGACGTAGTCGTGGCTCTCGCTTCCTATCTGCATGGACTGTATGCTGCCATCGTCGGAGCGTCTGTAATAAGGCTCATACCAACGTCCCTTCGAGGCATAGTAGTATGGTTTGAAGCCAATGCCGCACCCCACGAGGTTAGGGTTAGCCTTCAGAATCTTCTCATTCACCG
>Ga0247608_10004808_pt1 | contig 14910 bp, 25 predicted proteins | sample 176DNAGHGlowgp2_FD_193490 | JGI IMG/M metagenome (GOLD analysis project Ga0247608, IMG submission 193490) | Sheep rumen microbial communities from Palmerston North, Manawatu-Wanganui, New Zealand - 1766 DNA GHGlow gp2 | ecosystem: Host-associated > Mammals > Digestive system > Stomach > Rumen ...
ATTATCGTTATAAGGTTTATTAATAAACTCTATAAGACTATCATAAGCATTTCTTTGATCAATGGTAAAGCCCAGCGTAGATACTGGGTCTTTACCATTACTTTGAGATATAACATTAACATTCATTGTTTTCTTTAGAATAAGATTTTGATAGAAGATGTTCATAATCTTTAACATGACCAATATAATCAGTCATATTAAAACAAAGACCTTCTTCTGTTTTGATGATATTACCTTTAAATATACTGTTCTCATTAAGAGTAGTATATTTATCGAAATCATTAAAAGAATAATCACCAGGTCTTCTTGTTATATGAATATAGTGATTTGTCTTATCTTTATTTATACTGAAAATTTCAGCACGACCACTCAATATGAGTGATTCTTTACTAAAGGGGAGGATTGTTATATTTTTATAACCCTCAATACCTTTAGTGTTGATATAAGCAAGCCAAACACCATCTTCTAATTTAGGTTTACAAAATAAGGTTCGTTTAATAACTTTGTTAGAAGTAGGTTTACTTCTAACTTTTTTAACTGGCTTAATACTAAAGCCAGAAAATGTTGCAGTAGCCATAATTATCTCTTTTTAGAAGGTTTACCAAGATTATCATCTTTCTTCATCTTTTTGATGATTTTCTTAGTTTTATTAAATTGTTTCTTTTCATCAGGATTTTGTGCTTTAAGAAGCACATTATTATTATCCCACATAAAAATATACTTATGAACCTTCATAAGATAATCAATACGGCCCCAAGCTTTATTACCAATAACTTGGTTTCTAGAACCTCTAATAGTTTTAGTTCTGCCATCAATATTAAGATGACATTTGTTTGTAAGAACTCTTACACAATCGTTTTCTTCGTGATTTCTTTTCATTTTACAACGAATTTTAAGTTAATAATTATATTGAAACATATTACTATTCTAATTCAGATTCTTCAAAATCATCAAAATCATCAAATTCACAATAAGGACAATCAGAACAAGGATGTTTATCAGAACAGAATTTACAATCTATATTATCTTTACGATAATCACTTGGAGCACTACAAGATACAATCATAATTATTTTATTTTATATATTTTCAACATTTGTTTTAATTCATAAATATGTTCAATATCACAAATCCAATAAGAAGGAAAGAAATAACCATACATTAAACAAATTCTATCTTCTCGTATTTGAATATAAACGTTAACATGATTAATATCATTGTTTGTACCTATTAAATAAGTTTCATAAGTACTACTAACTCTTATATCATAATGCTTTCTAACATATTCAGGCGTTATTTTTCTTCTAAATGATTTCATAATATAAATAATTTTAAGTTAATTAACAATTATAAAACTAATGCTTTTAATGCTATAATAACTTCATTAAAAATATTACTTTTTTCTTCATTTGTCATTTTAGAAAAAGATTTTCCATTTTTATAATTAGGATTATTATCTATATGTTCTAAACATAAATAATACATAAAAGGTGGATATTCTCTTTCCTTATCAAGAACAGCATTTAGTTCTTGATTAGCCAAACTAAATAAATCATCAAAACTTTTAGCTTGTTTATATTTACTCATTAATTGCATTAAACTATTTTCATTAATCATATCTTCATTATTATTATAAATAAGTTAATTAAAAATAGCAGCTTAATGGTCATCTCTGCTATAACTTATTTTTAAGTGAATAATTAATAAAATAAAAATAAAAATAATTAACAACCTACGACATAAAAAGCATATCCATTTATTCTGCTTTTATGTTTTTAAAATTTTCATCATCTATTAGATCATTATATGCTTGTTTAAGACAATAATAAAAGATAATAAAACTAATAGCAATATAATTATGATGATTATTTTTATTATCAATTAACATCTCTAACATAAATATAATAAGATCTAACACTACAGCAAAAGGTATAAAACATACCCATGCTGTAAACAAAATAGTACCTATTATAATAGATACTATAATAGCACTTATTTTAATTATAACTTTTTCCATTTTCTTATAATTTTCTATTTATGAAGTATGCCGTTTTTAATGCAATCCATATAGTTATACTAAATTCCAAAAATCGTTTAATATACAAAGGATATACCACTAAAAACGGCATAAAATAAGAGCCTATAATATTGTAATAGGAATCATCAAATATTATAGGCTCTATTATGTTAAAGTGCAATAACAAGAATAGCAACAACTGCTAAAATAATAGTAGCAATTTGCCAATAACGAATCTTAGTTCTACACTTATGTAGTTTTTCTCTAAGTTCACAAACAAGACTTACTTGTTCATCTAAAGAAGCATGCAAACCATTAATATCGGCTTCATATCCGACAAGACAGTTATTAAGTTGATCAATTTCTTCTTTCAAATTGTCAACATTACTTTTAAGACGAAGTTCAACATCATCTTTCCTTAAGATAATGTCAATAAGCTCTTTTTTAGTCTTTCTCATAAGAGCTGTTTCAGGTTTACTTTCTTTCATAATTCTAGAATTTAAAAAATTAATAAATAAAAATATTTACTCAAACAAAATATCTGTTTGAGGTTTAATCTCATTATCAATAGGTTCTTCAAAACCTACTTCATCATAATCACGATTATAAAATTCTGATTCAATTTGAACATCATAATCATCCACATTTGTACAATCACCATCAAAATCGTATATACACATAATAATAGAATTTAGACGGCAAATATACAAAAATAATCAATACTTCCTACAGGGGAGGAATAATTCTACTTCCCCCGTAGAAAAGATGTTATTCAGTCTTAGTCTTAACTTTATATTCTCTACCAAGTTTTCTACAAATTTCTTCACTCATTTCAGGACCAAGATATTGTCTATATTCTTTACCTGTTTTAGAAGAAATTTTAATAATAAAACAAGAACCTGATTGAGATATATAAATAGGATGAACATTACCTTTGAAGTCTTTCCAAAGATAATCAGTTTTTTCAGGAGTTACAGTTTTAGTAGTTTTAACACTACTAAAAGTATTACCTTCTTGTTTATAAGTTGTTTGTGCATCTGCTGTCATCCACAGACCAAACAATGTAAATAACAAGAAGAATAAAAAAGTTATAAAATCTTTAATCTTTTTCATAATTTCTACAATAGGTACACATATACATTACTTTTTTAGGAAAAACATTTTGAATCTCCCAAGATACAATAAAAGCTACAGATATAGACAAAATATTAACATCATCACCTAATCGTTGTCTAAAATTCCAAACAACATAATTATCAGCAGCTTCATCACCATAAGATTTACGAAAATCATCATCTGGATAATAATCCATAAGACAATAATCTGTACTGCAATTAACTATATTTCCCATAATTATTTAATAATATGTCCAGTAGTTTTAAATTCATACCATAATTCTCTTAATCGATCTCCAATACTATCAATAGCGTCAAGACCAGCTGTTGGCATAGCACATATAATAGCTTTTTCTATAGGAGTTTTAGGTTCACTTAAGAGTATAGATAATTCAAATAAAAAACCATTAACTTGTTTTTCTAAAATTATTTCTTCACTCATAATAATAAAAATAAAATGAAATGGTACTACTAATAATAGCAGTACCATTTCTACCATATCCTAAATGAGAATGATGTTAGAAACCCAACATCATATCTGCAAGTCTTTCAAGACGACTTTTACCAAAGTCGCTTAAATTCAAAGACACAACGTGATTTACAATAGTATCGTGGTCAAACACGACAGCTTCTGCTTCATCATTAGCAAAAGGATTACGATACTCTTCACCAGCCTTTACGTGCTGTTGAACAATATCAATCTTAGCACGACTCATAATCATACCAAGAGCATCAGGGTGTTTCATAAGATGATTTGCTGCAAATGCGGCATCATCATTGTCCTTAAGTAAGGCTCCAATAGAATATGCAGAAGCAAATACAACTCTTGTTGTACCTTCTTCATATTCACCAGCCTCGTTCTGACGAAAACCTGGAACTTCCTTATCCAAAGTAAGTCCAAGTCTTGTATAAGAATCAAGAACAGTTACAGTAACATTCTTAATTGTTACATTTTTGATTTCCTTTGCGCCATTCTTCATCAGTTCGGCGACTACTTCTTTTACAGTTTTCATTTTAATTAAAATTTAAATTAATAATAAAGTTATTTATAAGACCTCATCGGTCATTTTTTATCAGTATAAAAGTTAATAATAGTTATAATATAATAATCATAACTATTATTAACTTAAATTTTCTTTTATCTTTTTCTAATTATTACCATTCCAATGATTATTGGAAGTAGTACGAACCCTGATAAAGATAAAAACATTATTTCATACCATTTATAAGATGTATCAGAAACTACAGTTCCTAATACCACTAAAGCTGAAAAAACATAGTAAAACACTAATAAAAAGATAATTGTACTCATAATATTTGTATTTAGATTAGTAATCATATTAGAATTAAGAGATTAGTTTCGTTTTTAACTACTTATAGCACCACCTCGTAAAGGCTCTCTTATTAGTGCCATTTTAGGGCAAGTGAATCTACACTTGCCGAAGGAATTTCAACCCATTTAAATCCACTAAGTCTAGATGCAAGTACTTCTACTCACCTTAGTGGAGATATTCGTATTATATAACTGCAATTATTATAATACTTATATTATAATATAATTACTGTTGCAGCAATAATTAGTGATTATAATATAACCTATCAAGTTAATAGGATTATACGTTTATTTTTCTAGAATCATAAAGTGAAAAACCATAGTATTATTATTCTTCTGTACATCTCGAATAATAATATCGCCATTAAACATATAGATATCCTTTCCATTTAGAACGTATTAGAACTAGATACTTTTTCTATATGTTTAATGACTTCTGCAAAGGTTTAACTTGCAGCATTTAGTACACCCTCTCTACTCTATAGTACTATCACCCTAACTCATATTTCTCTTCATAGACATAATAGGGATCGTTCTAGAAGAGTTCCTTCTATCAGAAATTATAATCCTGATAGAAGAACTTTAAAAATAGAAAACATATATCAGCAACTCTGCTGATATTCATATTATAAATACTCCCCAAGTTGTAACTATTATAACTTTTCAAGGATATTTATACTCGACAGTAATTTTACTAACACCAATAAGACACAAATGATGATGAAAATAAGGACAAAAATCACCATAATCTAATCAAATATGATATAATTACTGACAAAAGTGTTATTGTTGGCAGTAAAGATAAAAATAGAAGAAAGATAGTGATGATGAATGTAGAAGAAATGATGGCGGAGGAAATAGTGCCACTAGTGCTACTACTCCTCCTACCATCGCCATTCTTATATTTAAATCACTTCAAAATACTAATTTTCGTACTTTTCGTGATAAAATAATCATTAGAAAACATATTATTAATCCTAAATAAGAAGAAACTTTTATAAGAATTAATAATTGAGAAGAAAATCTTAGTTCCAATTAGACTAAAGACATATATGTCAGAAGTCTTACGCTATATTACGAACTAAGAAGCAATAACGCAACTCTTGTTTTGTTGAGTATGAGCGATGTTTGTTTTGTTGAAGATGAGCGAGGAGATGATAGTAATGTAGCAAGTGGAGATTTTAGTTCCCCACTTGCTACAATTTACTACTACAGACCAAGAAGTTTGTCCTCGATCTTTTCGATTGCACGAAGACCTTTTTCACTAAGATCAAGTGCAACAATGTGATTGAAGATAGAATCATGATCAGACTCATGTTCTTGCTCTTCACCAGTAAAAGCATTAATGTAAGTCTCATTTGCTTTCACTAACTGTTGCAAGAGTTCAATCTTTGCACCGCTCAACAGAATCTGCAGAGCTGTTGGATGATTGACAACATAACTTGCAATAGCAAGAGTATCGTCAGTATTCTTGAGAACACCAGCGATAGAATAAAGAGACATGAATACAACACGAGTTGTACCAAGAGAATAGTTGCCTTCATCGTCACTGACGAAGCCATCAACCTCTTTATTCAAAGTAAGAGCAACACGTGTCCAACCATCACATTCCGTGACAGTAACGTTCATGACACTTGCTTTTTCACTTTTTGCGCCACTTTTGCGCAGTGTGGCAACTGCATCATTAAAAGTAATCATAACTTTATAAAGTTTAGAGTTAATAATGACCACAGGTCCTCCCTGTGCACCATAACAACTATTATGGCAAAAATTGTTTTGTTGAGTATGAGTTGGTTTTGTTAGTTGAGAATGAGGGCGGGGGGCATCAGTTCGCTTATTTGTTGGGAGGGGTGGAATGTCAATAGGCTCACTCTTACACCCATCAATTCCATTTCTCTCGTTATTTCATTTCTATCACTTTTAAAATTTCATTTCGTTCATCTCTTAAATCTCATTCATCAAAATCATCATAATCTTTCTTATTTCACTATTTGTTTCTGCAGGTTTTCATATTATCACATAGTATTTTTACTTGTTAGATTATCAAAATCTCTATTATGTTTTTTAATATCAACTCTAATATCAACTTCATTATTTTCTCTCTTAAAATCGTCCATTGGTATAGCTATGTAATGTCCATCAAGAGTACTACTATAACGAATAATAATAAAAATACCATCAGTAGGAGTTTAAAAATTACAATCTGGAATACTAAAAATAGCACTTTGAAAAGACCCTTCCGTATAACAATAGGAAATAGTAATATAAACTATGTTTATATTACTATTAAAATATTAATAATAAAAAATAGTTCTTATATTTATATCTTTATTTATATTATTAATATTATATATTATATCATTTATATATTTTTATATATTATATTTTTCATTTTATATATATTTATATATCATATATATTATATATTATATTTTTTATTTTATATAAAAAATGCAATATTGCTATTATTAATTTTAGTATTATTACTACTAGTACTGGTAGTACTATTTTAACTAGCTAGTGTCCAACTATATGCGACCCCGCCTTGAAGTGCTGGAACAAATGTTGATTTTAGTGCTGCTTTTAGTATTGATTTAAGAGAATTTCTCACTATATAGTAGAAAATTAAAATTTTTACAAATTTTGTTGTCGATATTGAAAATTATTTTGTATATTTGCCTTGAAAATGATGAGCAATTGCTAATAAGAGTGTTGCTTGTTTTAAAGTAAATAATATTAATTGGACTGATCCAAATTGTTTAACTAAACATATTAATTATTATGAAAGAATTTATTGTAAAGACAGAGATGTCGGAAGTGAAATTTAACTTCCCAACAAACTTAGATGAGTTATCTAAAGAGTATTTACTTGGTGTAACTGAAGGAATTGTTGTTGCTCCAAATTATTCCCTAATTGGTCTTGTTTACCATGAAAAACTTTCTACTCTTTTTATGACTTGTAGAAGTAAAAAGAAGAACGCTTCTATTGGTGTTATTCCTATTTTTATTAAATCAGGAGCTGGTGAAAAAAGTATTGTAGATGATGCAAAAGTTGGACAAAAACTTTTAATCGCTAGTAGTCAAATTCAACTTGCACACCAATGTGCAGCACCTAGTAATCGTCTTACTCTTGATTATTTTGCAAATGTGATCAATAATGCAACAGATAAAGATCTTTATCAAACGATTGCTAGTGATAAAGATCAAAAAGAAGTATTTTTTGTTGAATTTAAGATTGTTCCTAATTGTGATATTATAGCTCTTTATGATAAACCTACACAAATAGAAAATCCTTATGTTAAAGTAATTCCAATTAAATAACAACATAATCCTCATGCTTCCTACGGGGGAGGTAGTTATATTGTATTTTAATTGTTATTATTAAATATATTAGAGTTATGCCTGAAACATTTAGATTTCCCAATGGTGGCTACAATGTTACTGTTTGTAGAAGAAAAGATATTATAGATTCTATTGATTTAGATTCTGTAGATAAAAACATTTTAGACGTTATTGTAGAACAATGTGAAAGAGATGCTGAAAACTTTTTAAAAGAAGGTCGTTGGACTGGTATTCCTTATCTTGGAAATATGAGAATTCCAGAGCATAAACAAAGATTTAAAGATATTGATGGTAAAGATCTTGTTGCAACTGCTAGAGAAACGCTAGATGCTGAGCAATATGCAGCATTTAAAAGAGACCTTAATGCTAATATTGGAGCAGATGTTGCTCGTCAAAGATTATATAAGTATCAAACTAGTATGTTTGTTACTAAACATAGATGGCAATATAATAAATATCTAAAAGATAAAAGAGCTAGTAAATGTAGTGATAAAAATGTATTTGCTAGATTTATGTGTTATTCTTGTATTACATTAACTAATTTTATTCCAGAAGTTTAAACTATGGCAAAGGTTAAATTAGATATTACTAAAATGATTACCATTGATGATAATGGTATGCCTGTGCCACCAAATACTGCACAACTTCTCGATAGAGAAATTCGTGAACTATATGGTAGAGATAAATCTAAGAATAAAGAACGTTATATACAAGAAGCTATTGTCATTTATTATTTAGGAGATCCTAAATCTCCTGCTAAACAAGCAGGTCTTAGTGATGCTGAAGCTCTTAAAATGGCTATTGAACAAGCTGATTTACCAGCAGATTATATTCCTGATGCTCTTGTTATCAGATTAATTAAAAGATATTATAATGAAAATATTGGAGAAGCAGGAAGAACAGTAGAAAATATTTTAAAAGGTATCCATAATATAAATTTAAGTATTGATAAAGTTAATCAATTACTTAATGAAAAACTTAATACTGAAACAAACCTTGAAACTATTTCTGTTGTATTAGGTCTTGTTGACCAAGTTAATAAGAAAGCAGGTGAGATTCCTTCTCTTATTAAAAAACTTGAAGAAGCTAAACAAAATCTTCTTTATGAGAAAGAAACAGAATTGTCTCGTGGTGGTAATGTAGTTAGTAGTTCTATGGATGCCGATAATTATATGTAAATATGAAAGACATTTATAAAAACATACATCTTTATTTTGATGAAGGACCTCATAAATACACTGATAGTAATGGTAATGAATATATTTCTACTACTACTATTATTGGTCAATATGCTCCTAAATTTGATGTTAAATATTGGGCGCATAAGAAAGCTAAAGAACAAGGTGTTAGTGAAAAAGAGATTCTTCGTCAATGGAATCAAATTAAGGATGAAGCCTGTAGAAGAGGTACCGATACACATAATGGTTTAGAAGATGCTATTAAAAATGTTAGTAAATTTAAAGAAGCTATTAGATATCTTGAACAAATCGAAAGTGGTCGTTGTATCACTGTAGCAGATATTCCATATCTTAATGTTAAACCATTGGATATTGATAAATTTAAAGAAGCTACAAATAACAAATATGATGAAATTTATAGAGTGTTTCAATTTTATGTAGATAGAGGTTATACTATATATTCTGAAATAGGAGTTTTTGACCCTGAGTTGTTGATTAGTGGTACTATTGATATTTTATGTATTCGTCCTACTGATTTTGTTATTCTTGATTGGAAGACTAATCGTGATGGTCTTAAATTTGAAAGTGGTTACTATCAAAAAGATAGAACTACTATTCCTAATCAATTAACTAATCTTTGGGTTAGAAAAAATGAAAAAATGCTTCCACCATTAAATCATCTTGATGAGTGTAATGGAAGTCACTATACAATGCAGTTAAGTATTTATGCTAGACTTACTGAAAGAATTCTTGAAATACCTTGTGTTGGTTTAGGTCTTTGTCATATTGGTTCTCCTTTTGTTCTTAACAAATATGGACAACCATTACGTGATAAAGATGGTTACCACGTTGATGAAACAAAAGATGAAATTATTAATTGGTTTCGCATTAATTATTTGCGTAATGAAGCCGATGCTGTTTTCAATGATAGACTTCTTTCTCTTAAGGCAATGAGAGCAAATCAACCTGTTGAACAACCTACATTATTTGATTAATTTATGATTAAAAACAATCTTTTTTACAAAGTTGCAAAAGCAGATTTACCTATTATTATGAGTAAGAAAGGTTATGCTTTTTTTACTAAAGGTTATTACAATCTTAATATTATCGGAATTAGAAAAAACAATAATAAAGTTATAACTAATAAATACGATGATATTTTAGTTGTAATGTATAGAACTAAAAAAGGATGGCAACAAGAGTATTATAATATTACTACAGAACCTGGTGATTATTATATGCGTAAGAAACTTGGTAATCCTAAAGGTACTGCTATTCTTGTTCCAGGACAATATCGTAGTTGTTGGCAACTTGGTAAACATAAAGAAGAATATGAAGCTCTTGTTCAAAGAAAACCAGTTAAAGTTTATAGAGATGGAAACCAAGACAGATTATATGATATGTATCCTCAAACAATAAATGAAGGTTTGTTTGGTATTAATATTCATAGAAGCAATCAAGGTTTTACTAGAGAAACCGTTGATATGTATTCTGCTGGTTGTCAAGTTTTTGCTGATCCTAAAGATTTTGCTGACTTTATAGATCTTTGTAAAAAGCAAGCAGTTCTTTATGGTAATAATTTTACTTATACTTTATTAGATGAAAAAGATTTGGAATTGGATAAGTAAACATTATATTATAATTGTTTTAGTATGTATTATTCTTTTTTGGATATTTGTTGATTTATCTATTGATAGAGCATATAAAAATGGTTATAATGATTGTTTGCAAGAATTAAAAGATAAATATAGCTCCCCAGTAGAAAAGAAAGTGATAGATACACTTTATATTACTAGACAAGAATATATAACTAAAATTGAATATTTAGAAGTAATTAAACATGATACTATTGAAAAGGTTTATATGCTTGATGATAGTTCTACTGTTGAGTTGTTCTATAAGCTGGTCTCAAAGTGATACTGTTTATAGACAAGATAGTGTTCTTATTTCTATTGATGCATTAAAGATTGCTAATGCTAAAATGGTAGAACTAGATTATGAGAAACAAATTAATGAAGAACTTAAAAATGTTGTTAAAACAGATTCTGCTTTAATTAACGCTTTACAATTGAATCTTAATTCTTGTGAAACTACTTGTGAAGATAATATAACTAAAATTAAAAAGCAAAGAAATATTGCTATTGGTGCTGGCAGTGGTGCTAGTGCTTTTTTCTTACTATTATTGTTACTGATTGCTCTATAATGGAAACCAATGTTGAAAAATATATAAGCGATTATCCTTTTCTTAAATACATTAACGAAGATAAAGGTCATTATGTTCATGCAAAAGATGCAGGATATGATGATCCTGACGATTTGTTTCTTGTTGGTGATAGTGGGGGTTTTCTTCTTAATATTCAACCTGGGGATAGGTTTGTACATACTCATCTATTCACAGAGATGGCTGATTTCTATAGACAATATAAGCAATATACTACTTATAGAGAAGACAGTATTCCTCATAGACAACTTCGTAAAAGAGAAGAATACCGTAGAGAACACGGATTTTCAGCTCCTTGTTTAATGCGTAATGGTAAACTTCAAGAAGTAAGAATTACAGGTGGACATTACAATTTCCTTAATTATACTCTTATAGAACAACTTGATACAAAATCTGTATCCTATACTCTTAAATCTAGTACTGGTAAAAAAATATATGATTTTCCTAAATTCATAGATGCTCAGTTTTGGACTTGGCATATAATGGAGTTTGCTGTTAGAAATGGTTTTCATGTGTTAATTGATAAAACTCGTCGTGGTGGTTTTTCATATATAGAAGCTTCTGATACAGCTAATGACATTAACCTTCATCCTCGTAAAGTTGTAATCCATGTTGCAGATGATAAAAAATATCTTAACCAACGTGGTGGTTTATCTGACTTTACAATTAACAATCTTCGTTTTTATGAAACTAAAACTTTCTTTAAACGTGGTATTCTTTCTACGGATAAAGAAAACTTTGTTTTAGGTTTTAAACTTCCTAGTGGTGTTGTATCTCCTAAATCCTGGAATAGTGCATTGCTTAGTGTTTCAGCTATGAATAATCCAGATTGTGCTATTGGTAAAGACGCTATGAAAGTTAAAGTTGAAGAGGTTTCTACTATGGAAAACTTTGATGAATTTATGGCTGTTACTGAACCTGCTATGCGTACTGGTGCTTATATTACTGGTACTCTTATGGCTTGGGGAACTGCAACTTCTGGTAATATGCAAAGATTTAGTGAAAATTTTTATGATCCTAAATCTTCTCATTTTATGCCTTTTGAAAATGTTTGGGATAAGGATTGTCGTCATGAAGTTTGTGGGTATTTTAAACCTTATTGTTGGGGTCTTGAAGGACAAGTTGGTGACAGACAAGCGATGGATAAAAATGGTAATTCTAACATTGAATTAGGACTTACTATTTCTTTTAATGAAAGAGAAGATAAAAGAAAAAATAGTAAAACTTTTGCTGAATATATCAACTATCTTGGTCAATATGCTAATATGCCTTGTGAATCTTTTAGTTCTGCTACTGAAAATATTTTCACTAGTGAAGAACTATTAGAATGGGAAGAGCGTCTTCGTACTGATAACGCTTTTAACTTTTATACAGATGGAATGCTTTTTGAAAAAGATAATAAAGTTGCATTTAAAAGTAATGCTAGAATTCAGGCAGAAGGTGGTAAATACAATGTAGATTTCTTCGATTACATTAAAGGTGTTCCACGTAAAAGTAACGAGCATCCTCATGGTTGTATTAGAATATGGTTTCATCCTCAGAAACATCCTTATATTGATCAACAAGGTAATCAATTAAACGGAACGCCTCCTGGTTTATATTCTATTAGTTATGACCCTGTTGGTGTAAATAAAGAAAGAAACGCTATTACTAACAAACATTCTCATAATAGTATAAAAGTTTGGATGAATCCTACAACATATAATGGGTTTAGAACAGCACTTGTAGCTGTTTATTATGGACGTCCTGAAAAACTAGAAGAAGCTGATAGAATTTGTTACTTACTTGCTAAATATTATAATTGTATTGGTACTGTTGGTGTTGAAGTTAACCGAGGTGAAACTGTTAGTAATTTTAGTAAATGGAAAGCCCTTAAATATTTAATGAAAGATCCTGTTCAACTTTGGGATACATCTTTAAAAGGAGCTGTTACTTCTACTTATGGTGTTAATATGGGTGGTGGAGATGGACAAGGTAGTACTAAAAAACTTGAAGGTCTTCGTCTTCTTAAGGAAATGCTTTATTCTGAAATAGGCAAAGATGAACTTGGTAGACCAAAAAGATTATTTCATACAATATATGATTATCAAACTATTCTAGAACTTAAAATGTGGAGTAGTAATGGTAACTATGATAGAGTATCTGAAATGATTATTCGTGCTCTTCAATGGAAACTTGTTGATATTGAAGCAGCAAAAGAACTTGCTCATCGTAAACAAATAATTAAAGATAGAAATAGTATATTAGAAAGAGCTTGGTTTTAAATTATGGCTAGAAAATATTTATCCGAAACAAAACCTTTATCTAAAGTTAAAGATGGAGGTATTTATATTAAGCCATCTCATAGAGGAAAATTTACAGAACTTAAAAAACGTACTGGACATTCTTCTACTTGGTTTAAAGAACATGGAACTCCTGCACAAAAGAAAATGGCAACATTTGCTTTAAATGCTACTAAATGGAATCATTAATATAATAACTAATTATTTATTATGCCAAATACAAATTTTTTATATGTTATTACTTCTACAGATTTTGTAGAAGAATATCCTATTGCTATAGTTAATTCAGAAACAGAAGCTATAGAATGGATTGTAGAAAACAGAGTAGAAGATAGAGCTTATTATTATTATAAAACACCTTATATAAATTAATATGATTACACATTCAATTGATTTTCCACAACAAAGAGTATCTCAAGCTGAGAAAAATAAACCTGCTTGGTATCAAAATTGTATAGATTATGTTATTGACGCAGGTCTTTCTTTTAACGATAGAAGTGAAACTGAAAGACAATTAGACATTCTTCATGGAAATATTCCTGATAGTTTTTATAGAAAAACATTAAATCCTTATAATGCAGCTAATGAAAAATATACTCGTTTTCCTGCTACTATGAGGAATTATGACATTATGTCGGATGTTATTAGACGTTATGTCAGTGAATATTTTAAAGGCATTCATGAATTTGTTGTTGGTGCTAATAATCCAGAGATTGTTTTAAAGAAAAATGCAAAACTTAGAGAAGAAATTGCACTTATGGCTCAACAAGCTTTTAAACAAGAGTTTGAAAGACGTTGGGCTGAAATGCAAAATCAAGCTCAACAACAAGGTACTCCTGTGGAGCAACTTAATCCACAAGAAGCAATGCCTGATCCTGAGGAGTTTGTAAGAGATTTTAATGAGAATTATATTGATGAAGAGAGTAAACAAGCACAAGACCTTCTTGATTATATAAGAAGTATAACTCAAGATACATTAGTTTATCTTTCTGCTTTCTTTAACTATTGTTCTCTTGGAGAATGTTATACTTATAGTGACATTCGTGGATCTGAAATATTTAAAGAAAACGTTCCAGTTATTGAAGCTTATCCTGTTCCTAATGCTAATTTCTTTATTGAAGATCATGATATGTTTGCTCGTAGGATGCTAATGTCTTACAACCAAATTATAGATATGTTTGACGATGTATTATCTAAAGAAGATAGAGATTTTCTTAATAGATATTATGCTACATCAGAGATTGGAAACACTAGAACTCAATTTCTTTATAATAACTATTTTGAAACATATCCTGCTGCTTGTGAAAAGTTCAATAAAGAAGAGAGAGATTTATTTAGAAAACAACCTGTTAATATTGCAGCTGAAAACAATAATCTTTTTGAAGTTTGGCATGTTGTTTGGAAAGGTGAAGCACGTAGAGGT
>Ga0247608_10004810_pt1 | contig 14909 bp, 19 predicted proteins | sample 176DNAGHGlowgp2_FD_193490 | JGI IMG/M metagenome (GOLD analysis project Ga0247608, IMG submission 193490) | Sheep rumen microbial communities from Palmerston North, Manawatu-Wanganui, New Zealand - 1766 DNA GHGlow gp2 | ecosystem: Host-associated > Mammals > Digestive system > Stomach > Rumen ...
TCAAACCCCTTATCAGGTGGTTATTGCAGCGGGGTCCCACCTCTTCCCATTCCGAACAGAGAAGTTAAGCCCGCCTGCGCCGATGGTACTGCAATGCAATGTGGGAGAGTAGGAGGCCGCCTTCTTTATATGAAATAGGAGTCGCACATGCGGCTCCTATTTTTTTTGTGCCTGATCATTTCTTCTCGATATAGTACTTCTGGCAAGCGTTAGTTTTGTGGGGTGTATATCCCAGCTGGTTCAGGGCCTTGCCCACTTCCGCATTGATGTTCTTCGTCAGATGGAAGTTGGGGAAGGTCTTGTTCAGTATATCCACAATCTCATCGACACTTTTCATCTTTGACTTTTCATCGCCCTCGGCAGGACGGAACGTCAGGCTGATCATCTTCTCCAGACTGCCCACACGCTCAAACTGACGGTTCTCATTGATGATGCGCTGGTTCTCGTCTTCCTCGAACCAATAACGGTCGCCACGGGCGATCTCTGCCACAAGCTGGGCATAGAGCTGCGGATAGTCAATCGGTGTGAGGGTGTCTATCTGATTCTCGACGACGATGCAGACGAAACGGCGCGAACCGCTCTTGTCATCAGGCAGAGGCCGTAGATTGTTCGTCGTGGCGATGAAAGAGGCATAGCGGCGGCGCTGCTCGTAGGCCTTGCCGTAGGGTGGACGCATCTTCACGTCGCTCTTGGAAATAAGATGCTTCAGCAGCGGCTGCTGACTCTTCGACAGCATGTCGAACTCGTCGATGTTGATCAGCGCGAACGAGGTCAGTCCGAGGTTGATGGCCGTCTCGTTCTTGAAGTCGATCTTGTCGTTATAGTAGTCTCTCAATTCTTCAGGCAGCAGGATGCCGCAGAAGGATGTCTTGCCGCAGCCCTGCGGACCGATGAGCATCGGCACGATGGCGTTGCCGTGGTTGCGGTCGATGCCTTTCCAGTGAGCCACCATTGAGAGCAGCCACTTGTGGAAATCTTCCGTCCAATGCTCGTTTTTGGTCTGGATGCGTCCAGCCAAGGGTGTTACACGATCTCGTCCGTCCCACTTTGGCAGCTGCTCCAACCACTCGTTCACAGGGTCATACTCAGGTATCATCGTCGATTCTACATAGCGTTTGATGTCCTTGTCCCACGAGTCGAGACCGGCCTTCAGCGCACGGATCGACATCGTGTTCATCGCCTCCTTCGTCAGGTCACTGAAACGGTAGTCGAAGGAGTCCTTGGAACGGTACTGGGCGACGCCCGTCATCACATTCTTCCGCAGTTCATAGCGCGAGTTGAGGAAGGCCTCTGTCTTGTAGGTCAGAAGCTGCGAGGGCTTGACGTGCTTCAGCGGCCAGGTGGCCTTCAGCGTCTTGGAGTACTGCGAGTCGAACACCGTCTGCACATACTCCGCGTCCTCGTTCAGCCGTCCGTCGAAGAGTGTCATCTTCACGGCGAAGGCCTCCTCGATGCCGCTCTCGTGGCAGTTCTGTGCTAATACCTCCAGGCAATGAGGAACAAAATCCTCTTCCTTATCAAGACGGCACTCCTCCAAGGCATTGGCCTTGCAGGCCTGATACTCATGTCGGCGGCTGGCCTCTGTAGATAGTCCAGGGATCACTCCCTCCTGACTCCCGACTCCTGACTCCTGTCTCCTTTCATGCCTCACCGTCCTCGACAGCCGTTCTGCCGTCTGATCCTCTGGCGACACCATCATCACAGCACAGTCGGGATTGAAGTAAACATCCTCGTCGTGACTCATCTCACAACTGCTTCGCAGCGACGGAGCGATGTTCTCCACACGGATGGCCAACTGGGTGGAATATAAATAGTGGAATTTCGCATAGGCGTTCAGATTGAACTTTTCCACTTCCGACTGCCAGTAGCCATCGGGATTCTGCCAGTTGTTGCGCTCGGCAGCCTGACAGACAAGCTTTACGCTCCGTCCGTCGGCCCCGACGAAGGCCAGCAGAGTGTAGTCGATGAGTGCCGCCTCCTGCCGGATCTCTTCTGCCGTTTTGCGGTCGGGCAGGTTGTTGATCTCTAAGAGTATCATACCATTATATAAATAGGTCCACCGCTTGCCTTTCTCGTTTTTGATGGCCGAGGCGAAGCAGATGCGGGGTCTTTCGGTCTGTTCCTCAATCAGTTTGCCGCTCTTCAGTTTGCCCTTGCGGATCATCTCCACCACATCGCCGAGGCCATACCGGGTGTAGCGCTCCTGTCCGTTACGCTGATTGATCAAAGTCACAGTCTGTTTGGTTATCTCTGTCATAATCGTATTATTTAATTTGCGTGCAAAGATACAAAATTTTAAGTCGATTTGCAAATTTTTCTTCAAACTTTTTTATATTTTTACCTCCACTTCCACTAGAATTCAGAAATCCTTAGTATTTATTAGATATACTGAAGGTGGAAGATAAGTGTTCGCTTCCACCTTACTTCCACTTTCAAACATCCCTGATCACCTGGAGTTTACAGGCACTAAAGTCCGACTTTAGTTAGGGTAAACGGGGACTTTAGTGCCTGTAAACCTCTGAATTCTCGAGAGAATTGCGGAGAAAGGTGCCTATAAAGTCTGAGAAAGATGGCATCTTTCTGGGACTTTAAACTAACCTTTCTCCCAGTTTGCATATGTGGAAGTGAAATAATATACTTCCACTTCTGAAATTGACATTTTATAAAGGATATTTCGTAATTTTAGTGGAAGTGGAAGTGAATTCATTTTATAAAAACCAATATGAAATAGAACACTTTCTGAGATTTTCTTATTCTTTCAAATTTTTGAGATAAAACTTGCAAATCTCAAAAATATTCCTTATATTTGCACCGTGAATAATGTCAAACCGTAAAAATTGAGAACAATAATAACTAAAAAAATAAGAATTATGAAGAAAAGATTAGCCTCCAATAATGGGTTGAAGAGGAGCTTAGGGTTCTTTGTGTTGCTGATGATTTTTTTCAGCCCTACGACGACGTGGGCCAAGGTGGGCGATACTTTTGATGACGACGTACTATCGTACAGCATCACCAATGAAGTGAATAAAGAGGTGACCGTATGGGCATATTTGGGAGAAGGGCCTACAGGTTATTTGAAGATTCCTACGACCGTTACCAATACCAATAATGACCAAGAATATTCTGTGACGGGTATCTCTAGAAATGCCTTGCGTGATTGCAGTGGCCTGACATCGGTATTCATTCCCTCCAGCGTGAAAACCATCGGCGGGTCTGCCTTTAGCGGTTGCTCCCACTTGATTGGCATTACCATCCCTAAGGGCGTGAAGACTATCGGGCAGTATGCCTTCAAAGATTGCACACGTCTGGAATGGGTTTCCATCGGAAGAGACGTGACGAGCATTGAAAGAGATGCGTTCAAGGGTTGTGAAAAAGTGGAAAAAGTTTTTTGCTATGCCACCCCCGATCAGTTGACTTGGAATGATTATGGTTGCGATGACTTTAAATCCGACGGCTCGACAAAATGCCTCGTGAGAGAAGATGAACGCGCGGCATTTAAAGCAAAATGGAGTAAAGGAAATACGTCCACCGATGTCAATGTCTCCTTTACAGACGGCCTTGGCCTGTTCGATGATGGCTATTTTAAATACAGGATTATCGATGAAGACGAGAATACGGTAGCAATTTATGGCTATGTAGGAGAAAAACCTGTAGGCGATTTAGAGATTTCCGCTTCAATTAGTAGAGATTACCTTGCTCATATGCGTTATTCTCTTTTTGATGTAATTAGCATCGACGACGCTGCCTTCGCTGAATGCACAGGTTTGACATCTGTCACCATCCCTGATAGAGTGAAAAGCATAGGAGAAAATGCATTCTACGGCTGTGAAGGACTGACATCTGTTAAAATCGGTGAAATCGGCGCAGATCTGGTGAACATCGGAAAGAATGCATTCTATGGCTGCGTAAACGTGACTGAAATACACTGTTATTCAGACCCTGCAAAACTGACATGGGATGATGACGGGTGTAATGATTTCAAGACAGACGGCTCGACAGTGTGTTACGTAAAGGATCCTAAGACATGGAAGGTCAAGTTTGATGGCGTCGTCAACGTTGCTTTCAAAATGGGGCTTGATGGGTTATTCACGAAGGATGGTCTGTTATATTCCCTTACCAACGAAAAACAAAACTTAGTAGAATTGGTGTCCTTCGCAGATCCAAACAGTCCTCCCAGTGAGATCCTCGTTCCCGCCACTGTTGAGTATGAGGGAGAAGAGTATTCTGTGACATCCATCGGGACAGCTGCTTTCAATGAATGCAAAACCTTGACAACTGTCGGCTTTGCAGAAAACTCGAAGGTGATACAGATAGAAACAGCAGCCTTCTATGCTTGCGAGAACCTGTCATCGATTAAATTCCCTGCCAGTCTGAAAATCATTCAAGATGGGGCCTTCGCTGAATGTCCGAAACTGGAAAGCATCGACCTCCCTGACGGTTTTGTAGGTCTTGACGAGTACGCCTTCATGAACTCTGGCCTGAAATCGGTCAACCTGCCAACCAGCGTTGAGGCCATCGGCGAGATGGTCTTCATGGGTTGCTCCAGTCTGAAATCGATAAACCTCCCTGCCAACCTGACAATCATTGGCGCAGGTGCATTCTATGAGTGTACAGGTCTGTCATCTATTAGCTTTCCTGATAAATTGGCATACATCCAAAGTGTTGCATTTGCAGATTGCACAGGCCTGACAAGTATTAGCATCCCAGCCAGTGTACAGGTTATTAAAAATGATGTCTTTTTAGGTTGCACCAATATAACAGACGTGTACTGCTATGCCGACCCTGCTAAATTAGAATGGACTGATGGTGATTGTAATGACTTCAAGGCCGACAAGGCAACGGTGTGCCATGTGGATAAAGATAAACTCGCAGATTTTAAAGCAAAATGGAGTACAGGAAACTCCTCAACTGATATCAACGTCACGTTTGAAAGAATCTACCAAAAGAATGACCTGTCATTCGAGAAAGATGTAGTGGATACATATTATGGTACGACTGATTTTGAACCTGCGCTGACGAATCCCCACAGCTTGACGGTAGCCTATTCAAGCAGCGACGAGAAGGTTGCTACCGTGAATGCCGAGACGGGAAAGGTGAATATACAGAAAGTCGGGCAGGCTGTCATCACGGCCACATTCGCTGACAAAAACACTGATTACAAGCCAGGTACAGTGTCTTATACGCTCAATGTCAAAGTAAAGACCGTCAGCAATCCCCCCGTCGCTCTGGAGAAGACCTATTACTTCTACGACGGCACGGCCAAGACGCCGGCGGTGTCGGTAGTGGACGGCCAGACGGTGATACCGGCCTCTGAGTACACCGTCGGCTATAGCAACAATACGAATGTGGGTACGGCCACCGTGACCATCACCGACAAGGACGGCGGCAACTATACCGTCAGCGGCTCGGCCACGTTTGAGATCGGCCTTAAGGGCGACGCCAACGGCGACAACAAGGTGGACGCTGCCGACATCGTGGAGATGGTCAATGAAACGAAGGGTCAGCCTTCTGCGAAGTTCAAGAAGAACAACGCCGACATCGACGGCAACGGCCAGATCACCGATGCCGACATCACTGAGGTCGCCAAGATCATCCTGACCAAGAAATAGCACATCGGGGCCAGGTTCGATTGTGCTTGATCCCATCCTGAACCTGTGAGATTCAGGTGGCTATGAAATGGGAGTCGTACGTGCGGCTCCTATTTCATCGTGCCTTTCCCCTCCTGAGTAGGAGGGGAAAGGGGTGGTCTGATCCGTCTTATGACAACGCTTCGTATGGTAGTCCGAACACGTCGGCAACGGCTTTATACACCACCTTTCCTTCCACGATGTTCAGTCCCTTTGCGAGGGCAGGATCATCTTTGCATGCCTGTTGCCAGCCTTTGTCGGCCAGAGCGACAGCATAGCGCAGGGTGGCATTGGTGAGGGCGAGGGTAGAAGTGTTGGGTACGGCACCGGGGATGTTCGCCACACAATAGTGTAGGATGCCGTCCTCGACGTACACGGGCTCGCTGTGGGTCGTGGGCCGTGAGGTCTCAAAGCATCCGCCCTGGTCGATGGCCACGTCGACGAGCACTGTTCCCGGCTCCATCAGCGAGAGCATCTCTTTAGTGATAAGGTGTGGCGTCTTGTCGCCTGGCACCAGCACGCTGCCCACGACGATGTCTACCGTCGGCAGTTGCTCCCGGATGTTGCGCTCAGACGAGTAGAGGGTATGCACGTTGGGGGGCGTCTCGATGTCGAGTTGGCGCAAACGAGGCAGTGAGATGTCGGCGATCGTCACCTCGGCCCCTAATCCAGCCGCCATCCGTGCGGCAGCCTCACCCACGACTCCGCCGCCGAGTACCAATACCTTCGCAGGACTCACACCAGGTACGCCGCTGATCAGCTTGCCCTTGCCGCCTTTCGTCTTTTGCAGATAGTAGGCACCGTTGAGCGTTGCCATGCGTCCTGCCACCTCGCTCATGGGCTGCAGCAGCGGCAGTGTGCCGTTAGACAGTTGCACCGTCTCATAGGCCAGGCAGACGGCACCGCTCTTGAGCATCGCCTCGGTCAGTTCCTTCTCACAGGCAAAATGGAAATAGGTAAAGAGCAACTGACCCTTGCGCACCAGTTCATACTCGGGCTCGATGGGTTCCTTCACCTTCACGATCATGTCGCACTCACGGTAAACGGCCTCGATCGTCGGCAGAATCCTTGCCCCAGCCTTCACATACTCGTCGTCGGAGAATCCGCTGCCTTCGCCGGCCGTGTGTTGTACGCTCACTTCATGGCCGCGGCGCGTCAGTTCTGCCACTCCCGCAGGGGTCATACCCACACGGTTCTCATTGTTTTTGATCTCTTTTGGAATTCCTACTTTCATAATAATATAGTTTTATGACGACGCAAATATACGAAAAATCTCCGATATGAAGATACAATCGTTTGAGAAATCTTGGGTTCCGGTTCCATTATTAACATCTTATTACATAAAACTCTTTGCCGTTTGGGAAATAATTGCTACTTTTGTGGCATCAATCAATGATGAATCAATCAGAAAGCTAATGAAGACAAAACATGTACAGTATCAGACACATGGCACGTGCTCACAGTTGATCGATGTAACAGCCGATGAGCACGATGTCATCCAGCAGGTATTCTTCCTGGGTGGTTGTAATGGTAATCTGCAAGGCATCAGCCAGCTGGTGCGGGGACAGAAGATCGACGACGTGATCCCCCGATTGAATGGCATCCGATGCGGAACGAAGGGAACCTCCTGTCCTGACCAGCTCTGCCGGGCGCTGGAGCAATTGAAAGAAGCACCTGTCGTGGAAGGCTGACCTACTAATGCGGGGGAGGACTGATGACAGGGAAAGTAGTAATGGTGTTGAAGGGTGTTGCGGTCTGGCTCAGCAGGATTGGCCATTGCCGCGGCTTCGGCATCCAGTCGCCTACGGACTACTGGCTGGTACGCTATGTGATCAACGAGCACTGGCCCTATTACCAGTATGAGACGCTGGGACGCGATGATGACTGGCTGACGAGGAAGTTAGGTAGACTCTGTTTCCGTATCGCCAACTGGCGTCAACCCTCGATGATTGAGAGCAGTCTCTTTCGCAGCTATCTTCAGGCAGGATGCCATCGGGCGACCTTCGGAGCCTCGACGGAACTGGTGGTGCTGTCGTTGGCAGACGATGGACGGGATCGGCTTCCTTATATATATAATAAGGTGTCAGCCGACACGGTGCTCGTCGTGATAGGTCTGAATAAGGCGAGAGACGTCTGGCGGAAGATCGTTGCTGATGAGTGCACGGGCATCACCTTCGATCTTTACTACTGCGGCATCGTGTTGTTTGATAAGAAGCGACATAAGCAAAACTATATTGTTAATTTTTAGTTTACGGTTTACTGATATGAAGATAACAAAGGTTTACACCCGGACGGGGGACAAGGGAGAAACGAGTATTGTGGGCGGCATCCGCATGAAGAAATCGTCGGAACGGCTGGAGGCCTATGGCACCGTCGACGAACTGAGTTCGCATCTCGGACTCTTGGCGGCCATGCTGTCTGAGGGAGAGCACCGGGAGATGATCATCAGGATCCAGAAGAATCTGTTTAATGTATGTTCCAACCTCGCAACAGACCAGAGTCAGACACCGCTTTATGATTCAGCTCGTCTGGCTGAAGGTGAGATTGAACTGCTGGAGAAGGAGGTGGACAGGATGATGGGGCTTCTGCCCGAACGACAGGGATTCATTTTGCCCGGCGGAACTCAGGCCGCTGCCCAGGCACATGTCTGCCGTACGGTCTGTCGCAGGGCCGAGCGTCGGATTGTGGCCCTCGCAGAGGTGGCTCTGGTAAGCCCCGAAGTGCAACAATACGTGAACAGGCTGAGTGATTATCTGTTTGTCCTGGCCAAAATAATAAATTTTAACGCTGGTGTCAAAGAAATAATATGGGAAAAAGTTTGCGGATAGGAAATAAATGATTACTTTTGCGCCCGAATTAAGAAACTGATTAAAAAACTGATAAAGACTAACATTATGTATTGGACACTTGAATTAGCCTCAAAGTTGGAAGATGCTCCCTGGCCTGCAACCAAGGACGAGTTGATTGACTATGCTATCCGTTCCGGTGCACCTCTGGAGGTGCTTGAAAACCTTCAGGAGATAGAAGACGAGGGCGACATATATGAGAGTATCGAAGAGATATGGCCTGATTATCCTACAAAAGAAGACTTCCTCTTCAACGAGGATGAGTATTAAGAGGTTTTCGTAAGCGTAAGTGACTGAAAATCAACGAGGTGTGCAAATTGTTATTTTTTGCACACCTCGTTTTATGTGCAAAATATGCCATTTTTAGTGGCACCTCGCCCGTAATGCCGTTGAAAGCCGACGATTTTCGCCGTCTGCGCGAACTGATGCTGATGATGATTCACTACCAGCAGATGGGACTCCCGCTTTCCAACGACAGCTTGCGTATGCTCTACAACCTCTTCCTCACCGACCTCTCCACCGTCCAGCAGCACAGTATCCGCGAGCACCGCTTCCCCAAGCGCGTCGAGGAAATCTTCCTCGGATTCCTCGGCCTGTTACCACAGCACTTCGCCGAGCATCACGACATCGGCTTCTACGCCTCCGAACTCTGCATCACCACTACCTACCTCTCGCGTGTTGTCCGCCAAGTGTCAGGTGGGCGCACCGTCGTCGATTACATCAATCAGATGCTCCTCATGGAGGCAACTTTCCTCCTGCGCCAGACCTCGCTGAGCATCACCCAGATCTCCGACCAGCTCCATTTCGCCGAAGTCACCACCTTCGCCCGTTTTTTCAATCGGATGAAAGGAATGAACCCGAGGGAGTTCAGGAAAGGGAAGTAAATCAGGACTATACAACTTCCATGCCGAAGGGCGACAGGGCCAGCTTTGCCAGGCGAAAATGCATCTTTCCCCATGGGATGCCGATGATGGTTATCATCAGTATCAATCCTGCGATGAAATACTCAATGGCAGTATGCAGACCGCCAAAGATCAACCAAATTATATTGCCTAAAAATTTCATTCCCTGTTTAAATGACTACTGCCGTTCCACTGGTGGCTACCATGAGCATGGAGCCGTTGGCACCAACGGTCTCATAGTCGATGTCGATGCCTACGATGGCGTTGGCTCCAAGAGCCTGAGCACGCTGCATCATCTCCTGCATGGAGGTGTCCTTGGCTTCTGAAAGCACTTTCTCATAAGCGCCTGCACGACCGCCTACGATGTCGCGGATGCCAGCAAACAGGTCCTTAAACATGTTGGCACCGATAATGGTTTCACCTGTCACTATACCCTTATACTCGCGGATAGTGTGACCTTCAATTTGTGGGGTTGTTGAGAGTATCATAATCGTTTCTTTTTAAAAGTTTCTATCTGTTAGACGTAACAATGATCTGAAAAGTTGCAGATGAAATAAATAAGTGCTATCTGTACCAACAGAATCAGAGGAAGTCCATACTTGAACTGGTACCCTCCACGATGTTATCAACATCGCGGACTCCTCCCTTGTGCATCGTCTTATGCCGCCAAACCTTCATACCAAGCAAAGCTCCGATGCTGCCACCGATGACTGCCAGTATCAGCAAGGTAGCTTCGGATATGCGCCAGCTGCCTTGCTTGGCCTTCCACTTATCAATGCCATAGACCAGGAAGGTCACAACATTGATAACAATCAGATAATATAGCAGAGCGTTTGCCATCACAGTTATTCTTTGCCTTTGTTTTTGTCAGTAATCACAAATACTATTAAATCTGACCACAAATATAGTGATAATCTCTGAATTATTGCTAATTTTGCACCAACTTTTAGAAAAGTTTATGACAAAAACGTCCATATTCCAGCACCCCGTGTGGGTGGTTGTATTTGCCTTGACAGCAGCAATAGTGTGGGGATGGGCTTTCCCGCTTATCATAGTGGGCTTCAGTGCCTTTGGCATTACGGCGAACATGACGGGCGGAAAAATGCTCTTTGCTGGCATTCGCTTTGCTGCGGCAGGTCTGATTGTCTTGTCCGTAGCCCGGGAGGTCATCCTATGAAACATCTTATTTTATAACGATTATGGTACAACAAGTAGAGATAATACTTAAGCCTAAGTCAAGAGGCTTTCACTTAGTGACAAGTGAGATACTGAGTCAGTTACCGAAATTACCGAAGACTGGCATCATCAACATCTTCACAAAGCATACCAGTTGTGGACTGACTATCAATGAGAACTATGATCCAGATGTCCGTGTGGATATGGAGACAATCTTTAATAAGTTGGTCCCGGAGAATCGTCCTGAGTACGAACATACATTGGAAGGTTCCGATGATATGCCAGCTCATGCAAAGTCCGTGCTAAGTGGTGTAAGTCTTACTATCCCAATCACCAATGGCAAGTTGAACTTGGGAACTTGGCAGGGCATCTATTTTTGTGAATACCGTAACTTTGGTGGTACCAGAGAGTTGGTAGTAACGATTATAGGAGAATAATATATGACTCTCCCAAAGTTCATAATAACAATGGAAGGCTATTTCCGCCTTGGCATGGTCAATCAGCATAAGCATTTGCTGAAGTCGGGTGACCAGTGCATCGGCGGTGGGTACTACCATTTTGACTTTGTTTCCAACCGCATTCTCCTTGACAGGGAATCATACGACTTTGGCCGTCCCAAATGGCATCTGCTGGAAACATTGAAGGTTCCTTCTACGTATCGTGGCATGCGAATTGTCTATTCGTATGATGATGGCTTCCATGATGATTTCAACGTCAGCGAGGAGCTGAATATCGAATATTATGACTGACTTCGATTCCATTTGGCGCACTCAGGACGAGATTAGAACGGTAGTCAATGCCGTTCTGGGCGAATGCATCTGGAATCTTTGTTACAGCGAGCGACGGATGGCCATTGAACTGGAACTGACTGTCACGCTTGATGATGATGCTATCAGCAATCTTTGCTGCCAGTTCTCCATTGCTGCCGATTACGACGGAGTTGGTATGAAAGGCTCTAAGTTCGTGTTTTATCCTGATACTTTTCTTCCTAAGAAAAGATGATACTCATCTTCCTCTGGGAGGATTTCTTATGATTCTACCTAATTATATAATTAAGGTTCCCGCGTGTGCAATCGCTAAAAAAGTCTAAGACTTCACGTAAAAAGGGATTGTTAAGAAATTAAACTGTATCTTTGCATCATGTTAAGGTTTAAATAATAGCATTATGATTTTATTCGATAAGATTAGCGAGGACATCAAGTCAGCAATGAAGGCACGCGACAAGGTTCGTCTGGAGACGCTTCGCAACATTAAGAAAGTATTTCTGGAAGCAAAAACCGCTCCTGGAGCCAACGACACATTGGCTGATGCAGATGCATTGAAGATTATCTCAAAACTGGCTAAGCAGGGCAAGGAAACTGCAACGACCTACACTCAAGCAGGGCGTCAAGACCTGGCTGATGCAGAGTTGGCACAGGTGGAGGCTCTTGAGAGTTATTTGCCGAAACAACTTTCCCAAGAGGTTTCTCAAACAACGTGGCATTATCTTTCCGTCCACAGATTATCAGTTCAAATGCCGCTGATGACAAACAACGTGTGGAACAATTATTCATAAGCTCTTCCCGGGCTTGTTTCGTCTTGATGACGCTCCTCACAATGCCATTGCTAGTAGAAGTGGGCTATGTATTATCGTTGTGGTTGGGGGCAGACAATGTGCCAGCCCATACCCATGCTTTCACCATCTTGGTGTTGATAGATTCGTTAATAGGTAAAGTATAAGCGTATGATACTATTAAGTTTTGACACAGAAGAATTTGATGTGCCTCGTGAGCATGGGGTCGACTTCACCTTGGAAGAGGGAATGGCCGTCTCAAAGGTTGGGACCAACCGCATTCTCGATGTGCTAAAGCAGAACAGCATAAAGGCTACCTTCTTTTGTACGGGTAACTTTGCTGAGCAGGCCCCTGAGGTGATGCAACGCATCATGGACGAGGGACATGAGGTGGCTTGTCATGGCGTTGACCATTGGCAGCCCAAAAATACTGACTTCGCACGTTCCAAGGAGATTGTGGAGCGCGTTACGGGGCGCACCGTCTATGGCTATCGTCAGCCACGTATGTTCCCAGTCGTGGAATCGGAAATCAAGCGCGTAGGTTATATCTACAACTCGTCGCTGAACCCTGCCTTCATTCCAGGGCGATATATGCACCTCACGGAGCCGCGTACATGGTTTATGAAAGATGGTGTCGTGCAGATACCTGCCTCTGTTACGCCAATCATCCGTTTCCCGTTGTTCTGGCTTGCGCTCCATAACTTGCCAGAAGTTTTCTATCACTGGATGACGCGCCGCGTACTCAGGAAGGATGGCTACTTCGTCACCTACTTCCATCCCTGGGAGTTCTACGAGCTGAAGGAGCACCCAGAGTTCAAGATGCCGTTTATTATCAAGAACCACAGCGGCCTGCAGATGTGCGACCGCCTCAATCGTCTCGTCAAGATGCTGCTGGCTCATGGCCATGAGTTTATCACATATACTGAGTTTGTGGGAAGAATAAAAAAGTAGGAAATTCTCGCATATTTTCGCTAATTTTGCACTCACTATTACAATACTTTATGATTCAACGTAGATGCCAGAGCAGCGGACATATATTGCCATTGATTTGAAGTCGTTTTATGCTTCAGTAGAGTGTGTGGACAGAGGGCTGGACCCGCTGACCACAAACCTCGTAGTGGCAGATGTGAGCCGTACTGAGAAAACAATATGTCTGGCAGTGTCGCCATCTTTGAAAGCATACGGCATCGGTGGAAGGGCGCGACTCTTCGAGGTGGTCCAGCGGATGCGGGAGGTGAACTTCGAACGTCAGAGCAAGGTGCCAGGTCATCGTCTGACAGGAAAATCTTCATCCGATATAGAATTGAAACAGCATCCGGACTGGGCTGTTGATTACATCGCAGCACCGCCACAGATGGCACACTATATTGAGGTCAGTTCGAAAATATACAAGACTTATCTGAAGTATATAGCGCCAGAGGACATCCATGTGTATTCCATCGATGAGGTGATTATGGATGTGACGGCTTATCTTGGTAGTTATAAGCTGACCGCTCATGAGTTGGCGATGAAGATGATTCGCGACGTGCTGAGTCAGACAGGCATCACAGCTACGGCTGGCATCGGCACAAACATGTATCTCTGCAAGGTGGCAATGGATATCGTGGCCAAAAAGATGCCAGCCGACAAGGGCGGAGTACGTATCGCAGAACTGGATGAAATGTCGTATCGCCGAGAGCTTTGGGACTATCGCCCGATAACGAAGTTCTGGAGAGTAGGACGCGGTATTGCAGAGAAACTGGCTCCTTTTGGTGTTGACACAATGGGAAAACTGGCGCGAATGTCTGTGCAGAATGAGGAAACGCTCTACAAGCTTTTTGGTGTGAATGCCGAACTGCTGATAGACCATGCCTGGGGCTGGGAACCGTGTACGATGGAGGCAGTAAAAGCATATCGGCCTGAGACGAACTCCTTTAGCAGCGGACAGGTGCTGCAGGAACCTTATGATTTCAAAAAGGCCCGTGTGGTGATACAGGAGATGGCAGAGGGTATGGCACTCGACTTAGTATCAAAACGATTGGTGACAGACCAATTGGTGCTGACCGTCGGTTATGATGCGGAAAACCTTACACGTCCTGAGATTCGAGAGAAATATCATGGCGAGATTACCAACAACTATTACGGCAAGACTGTACCGAAACACGCTCACGGCACGTTCAACTTCGACAAGCCCACTTCGTCATCGAGGCAAATCATGGATGGCGCAGCTGAGTTGTTCGACCGCTGTGTGAATCCAGACTTGCTGATTCGCAGGCTTAATCTGACCACGAATCATGTGGTATCGGAGGAATCCATTGTTGCAAGGGAAAATGCGCCACAGCAACTTGACCTCTTTACAGACTACGAGGCTTTAGAAAAGCAGAAGCAGGAGGAAAAAGCAAAACTCGACAAGGAGCGCCGGATGCAGGAAGCCCAATTGAAAATCAAACAGCGTTTCGGCAAGAACGCCATCCTCAGAGGTCTGAACTTCGAGGAGGGTGCCACCGCCAAGGATCGCAATAAACAGATAGGAGGACACAAGGCATGAACCGATGGAACAGCGAGAGCCATCAGGCTCGCATGAATAGCCGAGTTGTGACAGAGGAAGACGAAGTCAATCACGACTACGACGACATCATCAATCTACCGCACCACATCTCAAAGCGTCACCCACAGATGTCGATGTGGAACCGTGCAGCCCAGTTTGCACCCTTTGCCGCATTGACTGGCTACGAAGATGCCATCAAAGAAACGGCACAGGAGAATGAAAGCAGTTACGAAGCTACAGCGAAGGACGAATGGCCATTGAACTGGAATGAAAGATGAT
>Ga0247608_10004812_pt1 | contig 14906 bp, 7 predicted proteins | sample 176DNAGHGlowgp2_FD_193490 | JGI IMG/M metagenome (GOLD analysis project Ga0247608, IMG submission 193490) | Sheep rumen microbial communities from Palmerston North, Manawatu-Wanganui, New Zealand - 1766 DNA GHGlow gp2 | ecosystem: Host-associated > Mammals > Digestive system > Stomach > Rumen ...
ATGAAGAAAGTATTAGGAATCATCGCGATGGCCATCATGGTTTCGGTGGGTCGCGTGTATGCCGATGAAGGCATGTGGCTCCCGATGTTCGTCGAGCGCCTGAACTATGTTGACATGCAGAAGATGGGGCTGCAACTGACCCCTGAAGAGCTTTACAGCATCAACCACAGCAGCTTGAAAGACGCTATCGTGGGCTTGGGCAGCGATGCCATGCCGAGCATGTTCTTCTGCACCGGTGAGATCGTCAGCGAGCACGGCTTGCTGTTCACCAACCACCACTGCGGCTACGGTGCCATCCAAAAGCTCAGCTCTGACGAGCATGACTATCTGAAAGACGGCTTCTGGGCCAAGAACTATGGCGAAGAGCTGCCCGCTCCTGACATGACCGCCAGCTTCCTCGTCCGCATGGAAGACGTGACCAAGGACGTCCTTGGCGTGGTCACCGACGACATGGACTATGACGAGCAAGTGAGCGCCAAGCGTGCCAAGATGAAGGAATTGGAAGCCGCTGCCTCCGAGAATGGCAAGTATTATCCCATGGTGAAGAGCTTCTACGAGGGCAACGAATACTACATGTTTGTCTATCAAGTGTTCCCCGATGTGCGTCTCGTGGGCGTCGCCAATGCCTCTATCGGTAAGTTCGGTGGCGACACCGACAACTGGATGTGGCCCCGCCACACCGGCGACTTCTCCATCTTCCGCGTCTATGCCGACAAGGATGGCAACCCCGCCGCCTACAGCAGAGACAATGTGCCGTTGACCCCCAAGTACCACCTGCCCATCAGCCTCGACGGCGTGCAGAAGGATGACTTCACCATGATTTGGGGCTTCCCCGGCACCACCGAGCGTTATATGTCGAGCTACGGCATCGACTATAATGTCGAGACCTTCTATCCCGCCATCATCGACATCTTCGGCACACAGCTCGAAGTGATGGAAGAATACATGAAGGTGGACGACCACATCAACTTGATGTATGCCGACAACCACGCTGGCCTCGCCAACACCTGGAAGAACTTCATCGGCCAGTGCAAGATGCTCCGCAAGAACAAGGTCAGTGAGACCAAGGTCGCTTTGGAGCGTGACTTCACCAATTGGGTGAACAAGAACAACAAGACCGAATACAAAGACGCCCTGCCGAACCTGAGAAAAGCCTACCAGGACATGAGTGAAGTGGCCAAGTATATCTATTATCCCAACTTCGTCGCCCAGGCAGGCCCTGCCGGCATCGCCGCTCAGTTTGCCGCCTACTATCAGGCTTATCTTGAAAAGGATAAGGATTCCCAAGAGATGTCGCTGATGATTCTCCAATCCATGAATGTCGACGACCTCTTTGCTGAGACGGACCAACAAGTCGAAAAGAAGACCTTCGCCGAGATGCTGAAGACCTACAAGGCCGCCTTCAAGGCTGAGGAACTCCCCGAAATCTACAACATCATCGACAAGAAATTCAAGGGCGACATCGACGCCTTCGCTGACGACGTGTATGCCAACTCCATCTTCGGCAACGCTGAAAACATCAAGGCCTTCCTGGCCAAGCCCAACCCCAAGAAGATCGGTAAGGACTATGCCTATATCATGAACACCTCGATGATGGAAGTCATCATCAACGCCATGCCTGCCTACCGCAATGCCATGAGCGCCGTGAGCGAGAACGACCACGTCTTCGTGAAGGGTCTGCGTGAGTACTACGCTGCCACCCAACCCGAGAAGAGCCTCTATCCCGATGCCAACTCGACCATGCGTATGAGCTATGGCTCGGTGCAGGACTACATGCCCGCCGACGCCGTGCATTATGACTATGTGTGCACCGCCAACGGTATCCTCGAGAAGTATGTCCCCGGCGACTTCGAGTTTGACGCCCCCAAGCGCCTCATCGACCTCATCGAGAAGAAGGACTTTGGTGCTTATGCCGACGAAAACGGCGAACTCATCGTGTGCTTCCTGTCGACCAACGACATCACCGGCGGTAACTCCGGTAGCCCCATCATGAACGGCAAGGGCGAACTCATCGGCCTGGCCTTCGACGGCAACTGGGAAGCCATGAGCGGCGACGTCAACTTCGAGCCTAAACTGCAGCGCACCATCAACGTCGACGTGCGTTACGTGCTCTTCATCATCGACAAGTACGCCGGTGCCACCAACCTCATCGACGAACTCGACATTCGCAGAAGCGAACCCAAGCCGCTGCGCGTGGAAGAAGAAAAAATCTAACATTAGGTCTAATATTTGTGGAAAGGCGGGGGCTATGTGGCCTCTGCCTTTCTTTTTTGGGTGAAGATGATAGACAATGGTAAGGAATGTATGTTTGCAATAGTTTGATTTTTAACAACTTAATGTTTTTGATAAATAGACAAAACCTTTTCTTCATCTTGTGTTGCATTTTATTGTGTATTTTTGCACTGATATTATGAAAAGATGTTTGTGGTTCATAGGATTTGTTTTGTTTACCGCGTTTTTTGCGAAGGCACAAAACGACACGGTCATCTTTTCGGCCCAAGGCGGCTTTTATGAGGATGTGTTCCAATTGGAATTGTACAATTATTATCCGCAGAACCATATCCGTTACACCACCAATGGCAATCGGCCCACGGCGCAGTCGCCGCTGTATGGAGGAGCTATGACGTTGGATTACAGCATGTATTCAACATCTGACATTTACACCATTCAAATTTCTCCCGATAACTTGGTTTATATCCCTGATTCCGTCCAGCATTGTGTTGTGATTCGTGCTGCGGTTTTCAACGAAAATGATAGCTGTATTAGCAAGGTGATGACCAACAGCTATTTTATTCATGCCTTGGGCTGTGATACGCATGGTTTGCCTGCCGTTTCGCTTTGTGCCGATTCGCTGGATTTGTTCGGCTTTGAGCAAGGCATTATGGTGCCAGGTGCACTGTTCGACCCGCTTGATCCTGAACATACTGGGAATTACTACATACACGATCGGGAATGGGAGCGTTTGGCTCATGTCGAGTTTTATGAACGTGAAGACAATAGCGGCATCAATCAAGATTGTGGGTTGAGGACACATGGCAACCTTTCGCGGCGCTATCCTTCGAAAGGGTTGAAGATTTATGCACGTAAGGAGTATGGAAAGAAAAGGTTCAAATACGATTTCTTCAATGACTCTATCGTAGGAGGTTACAAACATTTGGTATTTAAGCCGTTCGCTTTAGGGTATCCCTTTTCGGGAACACAAGACTATACTAGCAATAAGCTGGCTTTGAGACTTGGTTTGCCGTCTTCGAATAGCCGTCCCTTTATCCTTTATCTGAATGGTGAATATTGGGGCGTGTATTTCCTTCAGGAGAAAATGGATGAGGACTTTTTGGAAGACCATTTTGAGACCAATCCCGACAACTGCAACATCATTGGAGATTGGCGTGGAACCGTGGAATGCGGCAACAATGTCAACTTCATGCAAATGATGAACTGGTTCCAAAACTTGACTCAGGTGGATGACGAAGCATATCAACACATTTGCGAGTTGATTGACATCGACAACTACATTGACTATATGGTGTTTGAGACCTATATTGCCAACTGGGATTGGCCAGGCAATAACATGCGATGTTGGCAAGAAGGCAATGGCAAGTGGAGGTGGATGTTTTTCGACGGCGATGCCGCTCTCATTTCTAGTGAATGGGACGTTTTTGGCAATGCAGCGGTCTACACTCCACCTGAAACTTGGATCAACTATCCTAATGCGAAGCTGATATTTGGTAAGCTGCTTGAAAACTCGCGGTTTAAGGAGAAATTTGAGTCAAGAGCGATGGAATTATCCCAAGGATTGTTCAGTTATGAAAACACCTTCCCGATACATCATGACATCGTGGAGACATTGCGGCCCAATGTGGAAAGCCACATACATCGTTTCGGGATTCCTGAATCAATGAGTTTATGGGATGAGGGAAATGCCATCATCGATGGTTTTCTTTCTCGTCGATTTGAGACTTTTTGGAATGGGTGGGACGTTTTCGTGGGACTGCATCAGTATTCAGAGGAAATGCCCAGTGTTTTTCCCAATCCTTTCTCGGATGAGCTTCACCTTAGCATTGACGCCGACGATTTTGGCGCAAACGAAATCACCATCTACGACATGTTGGGCAGGATAGTGTTCGCTCAACGTTGCGAGATGCATCAAGGACAAAATGACATTGTGCTTCAACCCAATTTGAAAGCAGGCATCTATGTCCTTAAAATCGGCGAATTGACGCAGAAAATCGTGAGATATTAGACAATTATTTGTTTTTATGTAGAAAAAATTATTGCTTTTCCATAATTATTTCTACATAAAAGTGATTGTTTTTAATTTTGTACGCTCAAAATCGAACGTAATCATGGAAAAAAGCAACAAAAAATACTGGTGGCTATTACTGCTACTCTTGGGTTTAATCTTGTTGAAAACCAATTATTTCCGTCCGATGTCAAACTTCGGGCGCAGTCGAACGGTTACCCTCGATATGGACCTGGACAATGCCGTTTTGGAAGGCATCACCTTGCCTTCGGTGAATCAGACCAAGGACGGTTCTGGAATGTTTGAGTTCCGCTTTTTCACGCTGTCGAGGAAGTATAAATACTACAAGATTTACTACCAGAACGAAAGTTACAAGTTCGCTGATACCTTGCCGCTTGCCAATGAGAACTTCTACGGCAGCTGGGAGGACGTGAGCATCGGCTTCAAGCCTATTGAGCACCACCGCACGAAAGATGCTTTCCGTATTGTGGGCAACCCGCGCGACGAAAAGCAATACTATGGCGCCGACCTCTCCGAAAACAGTTTCAGTCCCGAACATATTCAACAAGTCATCAACTCCATCCACAACGTGCCGGAATGGTACAACAGCATAGTGGAGAAGGCGGAAAATAATGGCTGCAGCGTGGACGAGCAACTTTATCTGGATGCCCTCTGGGTTATCAGCGATAACCGGAATAATGGTGACGTGAACCACCGTTGGAAACGCAATCCGCGCGTGGGCGAATACAGCTTTATCTTGGTGCTCTGCAAAGAAGAAGGCTTGAAAGAAATCCCTGATTATGTGCAGCATATTGGGCAGACTGACGAAAACGGCCAGTTTGTGAACCCTTACGGCTGGTTTGAGACGCATCCTTCGAAAAACATCAAGGTCATCCGCTCGAAACGCAAGCTGAAGACCCGCGCCGTCATCGCCGTCGACAAGGGCGTGTTTATTGACGAGTCGAAGGTGAACAATATCGGCTATCATTTGGATACCACCAATTGCCACTGCGGCACGGACGACTCGTTGTATCGCAGTGCCTTGTACGAGCAGTTTTTCAGTTCCATCAGCAAGCAATACACCTTGCGCAACATCCCCGTCATCCAAGATGTGGTGGGCGAAAACCCTTATACGAGAGCCGATTACGAAGCCAACCGTAATCGTTTCGACAGCACAGAGTTACAGATGAACTGGCCTGTGGTGAGCGAAACGCCTTGCCAAACCGTCCGCCTTGCTGACGATGGCAGTTACATCAGTCTCATCAACCCAGGCAATGATGACCTGAACAATTTGCACAAGGAATCGACGGGCATAAGGACCCGTGTGGGCTTTACCTATGGTAAGTTCCGTGGCAAAATCAAGTTCCCCGTGATGCTCAACGACGAGAACATCTGGAACGGCCTGACTTACGCTTTCTGGTTGATTTACAGCGATAACCATGCCTGGAACAACCGTCGTCACGACGAGGCTGAAGGTGGTTATGTGGATAAGAACGACGACTCAGAGAACCCTGTGCGCCGTCCCGACTATCATTATTCCGAAATCGATATTGAAATCGTGAAGGCCTCGCGTTTTTGGCCGAGAGACTATTACGGCAAGCGGGCCGACAGCATCTGCGTGGAGCAAGACGAGACCTTGAACGATGATGTGATGTATTGCTGCACCAACTGGGACTTGGCCGTGCCTTCGCCCAAGTATTTCTCGTGGGGCATCGACAGCATCCCTTACGGCAAAGAGAACAAGTTTGAGACTTTGCGCTGGTACAAGCTCTACAAGGCCCTCACCGAGCGCGCTCCGATGAGCAACAAAGCCTTTAAGGAACCCTATTATTACTACGAAATCGAATGGAAGCCTACCGAAATCATTTGGCGGCTGGGTCCCGACCCGGAGCACATGCGGGTGATGGGCTACATGAACAATGAGTACACCTCAATTCCAAACAACCAGATGAAGGCTATCGTCACGCAAGAGTACCACTACTCGGAATGGTGGCCACCCATCGTTTGGGAGCAGGGGCTGATTCCTTACAATAAGACGGATATCGAGGGGAGGGTGTATGAAATAGTCGTTGAGTAAACTTCATTTTGACTATACTTGCCTTTTGAAAGCATAGATCCCAGCCTTCGCACCGCCTACCGCAGGGATGACATGCTTTCAAAAGCCTATTACTTAGTGGCAGTTAGCCTCCTATGTCATTCCAGCAAAGGATTGTGCGTGAGCGGGAATCTATAGGAGGCAAGGTCAGAATAACATGCTTTCAATAGCTTTAGAACAACTCCCCGTTCCTCAGGCGTTCATTAATTACCCATCGGGCGTCTTCTTCGAGGACGGTCTCAAACGTCTTGCCGTTTTCTTTGGCTTTGCCTTCCAAAAACTGAACACTCTCTGGGTTGTTGCGCCATTGTTCCATCAGTTTGTTCACCTCGAACTCGATAATGGAAGCCGTGTCGACTGCTATTTCCTGCCGCATCAAAGGCCTGCCTAACATCACGTTTTCGGCCTCTTCGTCCAAAAGCTCGTCAAACGTGCGTCCCGTTCTTGAGGCTTGAATGTTCAAGGCGGTCTTCCATTGTCGGTCGTTGGCTATGGCATTGGCTTGTTGGGCCAAAGCAATGGCTTGAGAGTTGCGGATAGTGGGCATGGTCTCACCGCCGAGGCCAGGAATGAGTTCGGGATTGTCGCGCAAAACCTTGATGGCGTAATGCCTCAAACTGTCTTCGCGGTTTTCAGAATTCTGCCATTGGTAATGGTATTTGATGAAGTTTTCGTCGTGACTCAAACTGTCCATCACCCACGGAATCTGCGCGTCGAAGAGGCTATCGCTAACACAGAGGCGCAGCAGGGCGTCTTCCACGAAATCGTAGGACGACAGACCCCATTGATAACCAGAGGAATACCATACCACATAATCGGCATTGAGGATGGAACGCAGTCGGTTGATTTCGCCGAGAGGATGCTTCTCTTTTTCAAAGCCGAGGAAGGCCGACTTGTTGTAGAACCAGATTTCGACATAGTCCATGAACTGCCTCCAAGGCATGTAGGTCTCCAAGTCCCAAACGAAGGAGTCACCGACAAAGAGCACCTTGGGTTTGCGGCAGCCTTCTCCACAGTCGACGCTGATGTCGGCACGGTACTTGGGCGAGTCGTTGCCGATGGGGAAGATGAGGTTGAGGGTCTTTTCATCGTTTTCGGGATACATTGTGTCGAGTTTCACCAACCTGTCAACATGGATGTCGGGGATGCCGAAGTCGTTGAGGCTGTTCATATAAGAGAAAAGACTGTCGTAGCCATAAACCGCCGAATAGCGCCAGTGCGTGTCGCGTTTTGGGAACAAGAGGAACGAGGCGGTGTCCTTCATCGCCTGGTACCATTTGGTCATTTCCACATGGGGGAAGTCGATGGCGGTCATCAACGAGTCGTAGTATGCGGCTGTGTGGATGGCATTGGAAGGAGCAGGTTGGTGGTAGGGTAGGTATTCTGAATATACTTCTGCCTTGTTGGGTGCCATAAAACACAGGAAATCAACGCCATAGTCTTTCAGCACATACCTAAGCTTATTCATCATCCTGACGTTTTTCCTTGCCCATTCACGGGCGCGGTCGTATGTCTTGTATTGGTTGATGGGTTCGATGCCGTAGTAGTCGCGGAAGGCTTCGGCATAAAAAAGCCAGCCGTCCTTGCCGGGGGTGATGAAATGGCAGGTGGTTTGGTTGAAAAGGCTATAGTTGACTTGGTTGTAGAGTTTGATATGCCATTCGCGGAAGCCGAAGTTCTCGCGGCTGAACTGTTCCACTTGGCTTTGGTATTGGCCCGAGGCGAAGTTCTTTAGCGTCAGTTCGGGTTTCTCAGTGGCAAAAGTGACGCCCGCCAATGGATTCAGCTTGAAAGGCCGCCATTTTTCTTGCACGAAGACGAGCACGAAACCTATCATCGTCAGGATGCATAATATGGTGCAAATGCGGCTTTTCATCTTACAAATCCTTTAGGCTCAATATTGTTGCGATAGGTGTATTCGGCGACATCCCAAAGCGACTGTTCTAAACTGACGCCTTTCTCTTTGGCGTTTTGCTCGACGCTTTCCAACCATTCAGGCGTTTCCTTGATATGTTGGATGATGTTTTCGATTTTCTCATTCCTGAAAACAACATAAAGACTATCGGCAGCATCATATTGTTCGGGTTGTTTGTAGCGGAACACGTCGTCGTAGGCACTCAGATAACGCTCGAAGAAACCGTAAGGCCAAAGGTGGTTGGTGGCTTCGGTGCAAACCAAAAGAATGAATTCTTGGTTCTCGATTTCCTGCTTATAGTTGATGGACTCCACGTTTTGGATGGGAGTGCGCTTGGGATAGATGGTCTTGTTGTAGAACCAGAAGTCGCCAGGAGAGAACAGGTTTTGATGCAAGGCCACTTTCCAATCATAGATGGCCCACCAATAGGAGTCGGAGATGGACAGCACTTTGGGCTTGTAACCTTCGGTGAAGCTAAACTTGGGCTGGTCGATGGTGTTGTGCTTGAATGGGAACATGAGGTTCATCATGCGCCACAGTTCATCGTCTTGTTCCATAAGATAGGTGGAGTCGAATTCGGTGATGACGGCACGGGCTTGGGTTTTGTGCGTCTTGCTTTCCATGTAGTTCACCAATGAATCGATGGCCAAAGAAGCACCGTAAACAGTCCAATGAGAACTTAGGTTGCAATAAAGCGGGTGCGGTTCGGTATCTTTCCGCTCGCAAAACCAGTGGTTGAAGTCGATCATTTCAACGCCCTGTTCGGCAAAGGCTTTCAGATAGCCTTGATAATTGTTGGTCTCACGACGCTTGGCCATGTATTCGTCGGGGATGAGTTCGGGAAAATAGGAGGCCTTTCCTACGACAAAAACGGGCAGCAGCGTGATGCCCTTGGTACCGAGCATGTCTTGTATGAGCTTGAGTTGCTGTGTGTTTTTCTCGATGGTTTCCTCGCCCATATAGGTCTCGCCAATATAGCTGATGACATACGACTTGTCAAAGAAATTGCTTCCGTCTTTTCCTTTTACGAGATGGGTGACTGGGATTTTTCCGAAAGCGGAATACAACATTTGGTTGTTGACCCTTATCATTGAATTGCGGAACCCTGTTTGCTCCGTGCACCAGTTCATCAAGGAGTCTTGGGCTGTTTCCTGATAAAGTGTCGTGGCATTGACAATGGGCTTCTTTGCTGGAACGTAGGCACCGTCCAAAGGCTTCTCATCCACCAAATGGAAACAGGTCTGCATCATCGGAAGGAAAAGCACCGCGAGCAGCACGAGGAACCATATTTTCTTGAACGTTTTCATCAGAACCTAAAGTAAATGAAGGGGTTGAAACTGCCTTTGAGGATGAACGAAGCCGAGAGGATGAGTAGCACAATCATCAGCAAACCGACAAAAATGTATTGTTTTGCATTGTAGAATTTGCGGTCGAAGAAGAAGTCCAAGGCTTTGTCGCCCGCTTTGGTGAGTGCGAAGAAGGAGAAGAGAACTGCAACGATGAGGGTGAACACAAATTGGCTGTTGACAAAGAGCGCAGGTGTGCTGCCGTTGGCTCCGAACATGGCGCCTACATATTGCACGGCATAGCCAATGGTGTCGGCACGAAACATCACCCAGCCAATCATCACAATGACGAAGGTGATGAGTACCCTAGGTATCTTGCCGATTTTCTTGCTCGTCTTCAACCAAAACATCTTGTCAATGACGATGGAGAGACCATGGAAGGCACCCCAGGCCACGAAGGTCCAGGCGGCACCGTGCCACAAACCTGAGAGGAAGAACACAATCCAGAGGTTGAGGTAAGTGCGTCTCTTGCCCCTGCGGTTGCCACCGAGTGGAATATAAAGATAGTCCATCATCCAGCTGCCGAGGGTGATGTGCCAGCGTTTCCAGAACTCCGACACGCTTTGGCTGATATAAGGGTTGTTGAAGTTTTCGGGGAACTTGAAGCCTATCATGCGCCCGATGCCGATGGCCATGTCACTGTAGCCTGAGAAGTCGAAATAGATTTGCATGGTGTAGGCAAGGATGCCCAACCAAGCAGTTGAGAGGCCGATTTCTGTGGTGGGCAGGGCAAACACTTGGTCGACATATTCTGCCAAGATATTGGCAATCAGCATCTTCTTTGATAAGCCGATAACGAAGCGGTAGAAACCTAAGATGCGATTGTCGGCGGTTTCGTTGGCGCTGCGGTCGGTGATTTGTTCGGCAATCTCGTTGTAGCGCACGATAGGGCCGGCAATGAGTTGCGGGAAAAGCATGATAAACAAGGCATAATCAGCGATGCTCTTCAGCGGGGCCGAGGTCTTGCGATAGACATCGATGCTGTAGCTCATCTTCTGGAAGGTGAAAAACGAGATGCCGATGGGCAGCACCACCTTGGTCCAACGCACGGGAGGCGAGCCAAAGGCACCCAAGATGGCATTGAAATTGTCGATGAAGAAGTTGGCGTATTTGAAGTAAGCCAACAGCCCGATGTTGAGAATCACGGAAAAAACGAGAAAAAGCTTTCGTCGTTTGGCGTCAGTACTCTTGTCGATTTGTCGCACCAAGAAAAAGTCGATGGTGATTGACAATAGTAAGACTATCAGGAATTTAGGTGACCCAAAGCCATAGAATAGCAGACTTGCAAGCAGAGCAACGGCATTTTTATAACGCCTATCGACGAGGAAATACACCCCGAGGAAAATGGGCAAAAACCAAAAAAGGAATATGCTGCTGCTGAAAACCATGACCCTTGTTTTGAGTGTGCAAAAATACGATTTTTATGGATTATGCCCTTGAATTGTGTCGGTTTTTGGAAGTTTTATCTTGCCTTCGTGGATTTGCTGGTCCACTGTATATGTGGCATGATTGCGCACGGATTCATCAATGGTGATGCCTAATCTTTCGGCGTCGGCTTTCGCAACATCGAACCATTCTTTGTAGTTTCTGATTTGCTGTTCCGTTTGTTGGATGAGGATTTCGCGGTATTCTTTGGCTCCGACTTTGGTGCCACGCATCAGTGGACGTCCGAAGAGCACGTTTTCTGTCTCTCGGTCGATGGCCTGTTGCAGAGAAATGCCTTCGGTCACCATGAAGCCGGAAACGCTATTCATCCATTCGGGGTCACTTTTTATTTGACGGCGAATGTCGCGTTTCTTCCAGTAGTCGTCGTCGAGAAGTTTAGGATTGCGTGCCGTAGGTATGCCGTTTCCCGCTATTTCGGGGAAGTAGGCTTCTGGGTTCTTCCGCATTTGGTTCAATGTGTAGCCTTCTAATTTGATGCGGTAAAGCGAGTCGGGATAGTTCCAGGCGATGGTGTTGTGAGCATTTTGGTCGTGGAAGAGGCTGTCAATCAACTGTTCCTGCCGTTGGCGGAAACGTTCCTCACCGATGCAAAGCTGGATGATGGCGTCTTCGGCAAAGCCTTCGGTGGCGCGATACATCTGGCTGCTGCTTGAGAACCACACGATGTAGTCGGCATCGAGGAGATAATCGAGGCGGTTGAGCGTGTTGACGCTATCGATGATTTTGTCGACATCCTGATAGGCGACGCGGTTGTAATACCAAAACTGGAAGTCAGAAAACACCTCTTTAGGTGGAATATAGGCCATTGTTCTCAGCAAGAACGAGTTACCAATGAACAGGGCCGAGGGCTTGACTGTCGTGGAATCGGAAGTCAGCCAGTAGTCACGTTCCTTGTAGTCGAATTTCGGGTCGAATTTGATAGGTCGCATCAGGTTGAGTTCGCCTTCGAGGTCGCGGTTCATTGGGTCGCCGATGCGGCATTCCGAAAGGTATTCGTTGCCGTATTCGATTTGGGGCAGACGGATATGGCGTTGCTGTTCCATAAAACGCAGTAGCGAGTCGGTGGCATACACGCACGAAAAGTTCCAGTGGTCGCCCGTGGGTGGAAACAGATAGAACGAGCAGGTGTCTTTCATCCGCAGGAAATATTCGTTCATATCGAAGCAAGGCATATCCGTTTCGGCAAAGCGTTTGATAAAATATTCCCTCGCGTTGAGCGTAGAGGTGTCGTGTTCGCGTCGTGGCAGGTATTCAGGGTAGATGATGCTCTTGCTCGGTGCGATGAAGGTCAGCAAAGTGACATCATACTCGTTCAAGATGCCTTTCACCTTATTCATCAGGCGCACTTCCTGCTCGTAGCCTTCACGGGCGGCTTCGGCGTCGGGATACCATTGGTACATCTCGGTGCCATAATAGTCCTCGATGTTGTGGCCATAGTAGAGCCATCTTTCCTTGCCCGAATAGATGTAGCTCACGTATTCCTTGCCGAAAAAGTCCCAGCAATATTGATGATAAAGCCTGATGATAGGCTCGCGGAAGCCGTAGTTGTTCGTGATGTATTTTTCAAGGTGTTCCTGAAAATAGCCGTTTTTGTACCATTCCCAGCGGAATCTCGGTTTGTTGGGCTTCATGAAATACCCCATCAATTCCTTGGTCTTGAAAGGCTTAAAGTGTTCCTGTATCATAAACGAGAACAGGAAGACCATCAGGAGGCCGAAGAGAATGCCGTAGAATATGTTGCCGTTACCCTTTTTCATCAGAACCTAAAGTAAATGAACGGACTAAAGCCACTGGCATTCAAGGCACCGAGGCAGAATACGAAAGCAAAAATGCTGACCACAAACGCGATAATATGCTGCCGCTTGTTGTATTCGGTGAAGTAGACCTTGTCCTGCACCTTGAGACCAAGTTTCGACAGGGTGAAGAACGAGAAGAAGGCCGCCACGAGCATGGTGACGTAGAGGTGCGGGTTGTCGCTGAAGTGGAAGGGGGTAAAATCAAAGGCAAACAAGCGCTTAATGAATAGCCACGAAAGGTCGATGCGCTCGATGCGGAAGAAGCAGCGCGTCAACACGATGATGAGGAAGGTGAAAAACACACTCGGGATGCGCCCCAAGCGTTCGTTGAACTTCTTCAAAAACAGCTTGTCGGCGCAGATGAAGATGCCTTGCAAGGCACCATAGACGACAAAGTTCCATGCCGCACCGTGCCACAAACCGCTGACTAAGAAGCAGAACCAAAGGTTGAAGTATTTTCTCGCTTCGGTTTTCACGCGGCTGCCGCCCAAGGGGAAGTAGAGGTAGTTCTTGATAAACACGCTGAACGTTTGGTGCCAACGACGCCAAAACTCTGAGATGGTGGTCGACACATACGGGTTGTCGAAGTTTTCAGGGAATTTGAAGCCCATCATGCGACCTAAACCGATGGCCATGTCAGAATAACCGGCGAAGTCGAAGTAGATTTGGAAGGTGAAGGCGAAGATGGCAATCCAGGCGGTGGTCGAGTCGATGGTGGCGATTTTTGTAGCGATGTCAGCAAGTTGCTCGGCAGTCAGCACATCGTAGTTTGAGGGACCTAAAACTTGGTCGACTTGAAAACCAATGACGTCGGCAATCAGCACTTTTTTGGCCAAACCGATGACAAAGCGGTAGAAACCTTGCAAACGGTCAGTATAAAGCGATTCGCGGTTGCGGATTTGGTCGGCAATGTCGCAGTAGCGCACGATGGGTCCTGCAATCAGTTGCGGGAACATGACGATGTAGAGCATGTAATCACTCAGCCGCTTCATCGGTGCATTGACGCCACGGTAGGTGTCGAGGGTATAAGTCACGCTTTGGAACGAGAAGAACGAGATGCCGATAGGCAGCAGGATCTTGGTCCATTTCAGTGGCTGGCCTCCAAACCAGCCTAAGACGGCGTTCAGGTTCTGCATCGTGAAGTTGCCGTACTTGAAGTAGAACAGCAACCCGATGCTGATGGCAATCGAGATGCCGCAGAGCAGTTTTTTCATGCCTGGTTTTTCGGTCTTGTTCATCCAGCGCACCAAGTAGAAGTTGGCAATGACGGAAACGATGAGGTGGATGATGAACTCGGGTGCGCCGTAGGCGTAGAAGACCAACGAGGCCAACAGCAGGAAATAGTTGCGGACTTTCTTCGGCAGGATGAAATACACCAGGAAGAAAATCGGCATGAAGTAGAGTAGGAATACGTTGCTGCTGAAGACCATATTCTATCGTTTGTTTTAGGTTGCAAAAGTAGTAATTATTTTAATTGAGGTATTGGAATTTCGGCATCGGGGTCATCAATGAGGCGACAATGGTCGAGGCCATATTTTTCGCGGGTGATCCAAATGGCGGCATCTTCAATGGCTTTATCCATCGGTTTGTGGCGTTTTTCAGCATCTTTGCGAATGTGTTCCAGCAGTTCCGCATTGTCAGGAATCCTTGCAATGCGCCCCCTGACTTCCTCCAGGCATTGTCGCGCAAACTGAATCTCGGCAGTTTGGTCCTTATAGAGCGGCTTGTCCGCCTTGATGCGGTCGACCTCGGCATGGAGCATCTGATTCATGTTGGCACTGCGCAAAAATGCCTGTGTCTCAAGGGCGGCCATCCAAGTGCTGTCTTTGCGGATGTCCTTGATGACCTTGGCATAGGGGATGTCGCTGTTTTGTGTAGTCAGCGTTTCGGCGTTCAATTCGGGAATAATCTCCGGATGCTTGTGCAGGATGGCGATGGCCTCTTTTCGGATGATGCTGTCTGTGGAGACGCGATTAATCGCGTCTCTACAGATCGTGTCGGCAATGCGGTCAATGTATGCCTGCCGGATGCTGTCGTCAACACCAAGGGTGAGGATGACGGAATTGGC
>Ga0247608_10004814_pt1 | contig 14904 bp, 10 predicted proteins | sample 176DNAGHGlowgp2_FD_193490 | JGI IMG/M metagenome (GOLD analysis project Ga0247608, IMG submission 193490) | Sheep rumen microbial communities from Palmerston North, Manawatu-Wanganui, New Zealand - 1766 DNA GHGlow gp2 | ecosystem: Host-associated > Mammals > Digestive system > Stomach > Rumen ...
TGGGTTGATAACCATCAGTGCACCCAGTCCGTCCCATAGGTTGTCGAGTGCAAAGAGACTCTTTGCACCTCTCTTGGAACTCTGATACTCCGGCGTGACGAAAGAGCGGCCCAGCTCAATGGTGTAAGGGGCATACTCCTTGATAAACTTGTCAGAGAACCTGAACATGTGGCTGGTGGCAAGTATGGGTTGTCCCTCCTCGTCGTATTCCCACTCGTCGCCCATGAGGTAGCGGTAGCCACCAATGATCTCCTGCGACTCCGGATTCCATACTATAAGCTGCTTGTAGCAGTTCTCGCAGGTGTCAAACTCATCCCAGTCAAGTTCCTTGCCGGTGCCTCCGCCTGCCATACGGAACGTGATTTCGCGCAGACGACCGATCTCTCTCATAAGGTTGGGAGAGTCGTGGTAGGTGAAGATGTAAATCTCGTTGTTGCTCTTGTTGGTCATGCGCAACTTCTTCTCCGGGGTTAGCTCCGCCAGCAGAAGCTCAAGTGGTACGGGCTGTATTATTTCTGCATCCATCAGAAGGTGTTTAAAATGTTAGCGTTTCGTGGAAAGTGTTTAAAGGTGGGTTCTGATAATTCCCACTGTCAGATTTAGAACCTACCTATATTCTTTGTAAACAGTGATGATTACATAGTCAAAGTGTGTCACAGCTTATAGACAATGTCTTGCACGTACTGTGCCCACTCCTTTGGTTTGCGGCTCTTGTCGAAGGTCTGCCATGGTATAGGCTTGCCTATCGTCACCTCGAATGTCTTACCCCTGTTCTTGAACATCTCGTCTGCCAGGAACAGCATGGCGAAGTTGAACTTCAGCCTCAGTGCCTTGCATATATTCGCTATGCGGTAGAACTTCTCGGAGTTTTGTCCGCTGAAGTGTATAGGCACTACGTCGCGCTGAGTCTGGACGCTCTTCGATATGAAGGTCTTCGTCCATGGCAGGTCGTGTATCTCGCCTTTTATCTTGCGTGAACAGAGTCCGGCAGGGAACATCACCATGTGGTGGTCGGAGGCGAATCCTGCCTCTACCATGGCGGGGAAGTCGCGGCTCTGCTTGCCGGTCTTGTTGATAGGTATGCAGAGAGGAGCCAGTCCGGGCAGGTTCATGAGCAGGTCGTTTACGAGGTAGCGGAAGTTGTCGTTATACCTCTTGCCTATGATAGAGCCTATGGCTATGCCGTCGATACCGCCGAGAGGATGGTTTGATACGAAGGTGTATCGCTTGCCGTCGCTGTCGTCAGGCAGGTTCTCCATGCCCTTCACCACAATCTTGTTGTCGAGGAAGTCTATTCCGGCTTGCAGCCATGGTGTGCCTTGCAGGTCTTTCGCATCCCAAAGGAATGAATTTACCTCATCCTGATGCACTATGTGCTTTAGCCAATTGACGATGAAGCGAGGCACACGGCGTGCCTTGTTGCCCATTTTTGATTGCAGTATGGCGTCTATGTCGATGGTTCTCTCAGTTACTTCTATCATAGTTAGTAAACGTTGAATTGCAAAATTACAATTTTTTTTTTAATTTTTACGTGTTCTGACAGATTATTTGCCTTATATCTTGCCGTTTTATTATTTTTTTACTTTTCACGCATGTCATTTTGATATATTCAGTGATCTTTTGGTTCGTATGCGATGCAAGGTAGCAGTGTGCCTTTTCGTCATGCCAGCTGTTTGCTCCATGCTGATATCTTGTTGCTGAGATATTCCTTGAAACCGTCGTCGCCCTTCACCGTTATGTCGTCGTACAGTCCGAGTACGAAGCGTCCTATGCCGAGATAGCTGCATACGTCGGTCTTGAAGAGCCAGTGGGAGTCATCCTGTCGGGCAAAGCAGGCGGCAGACTCAGGGTATTCCTCCAGCATCACGTTGTGCGACAGTTGTCCCATGATCATCGTTATGCGCATGGTCTTCTCGCCGGTGAATGAGAAGATGTCGGTATATGCCTTGCGATGGTGCGACTCAAAGTGCCATTCGTCTTCCATCAGGGTTACGTCGCTCATGCGCGACAGCCTGAAGGTCTTGTTGCTGCCTGATGCCGGCTCGTAGCATCTTATGTCCTTGTTGTTGTTCATAAACAGGAAAGGCTCTACAATGCGGTCTCTCGTCGTGTGGCTGTTTGGCGACGAATAACCGTCTATCACCACCATGCGGTGCATCTTGATAGCCTCGTAGAGGGTGGTTCGCATGCGGGCGGTGCGACGCTGCAGACGTTCGTCTTCTAGTATCTTGAAATCGTAGAAGTGGTCGAGCTTGGCATGCAGGTTGCGCAGGCGCATGCTGTCGGCACCTGCGTCGTTGATAAGCTGACGCATGAGCAACGCCTCGTCCTCAGTGAACTGTATCAGGTCGAACAGCGTAGTGAAGAATTTGCTTGAGCGGTCTATGCAGTATTTGTAGCCGTGCTTCTCCACTTTGAAGCCTGCCTGCTCGAAAAACTCTATGTAGTAGTAGAATGAGCGCCTGGATATTCCGACCTTACGGCAGATGTCTTCTGTCGTCATCAGACGGTTCTGTGTAAGGAGCAGTATGAGGTCGAGCTCGCGTTTAAGGTGGTCGTGTCGCATTTCTGAGTTGTGGTTTTATTCTGTCATGTTGCCGTTTTTGCCCATTTCATCGTTGGTTTTGGCGTTTTCTGACTTTTTCTTGCTTGATAATGTAAGTATTGTGACACTTGCTATCACGAGTGCTCCGCCCATGATGGTGAATGCGTCGAATGGCTCATGCAGTACCAATATACCGATAACCATGGCGGTAAGTGGCTCGAAGGCACCGAGTACTGCCACCACCGTAGTGTCGATGAGACGCAGCGCCATGGTGACGCAGATGTTGCTGAAGGCTGTAGGCAGCAAGCCTACGAGCGCGAGGTGCATCCAACATTCCGCATTAGGTATGCTCTCTATGCCGTCTTCGAAAATGTATGAGCATGGCAACAGCAGCAGCAGGGCTATAAAGAATATGTAGAACGTGAACTTTATGCTCGGCATCTTCTTCAGCCTCAGTCGTGGCAGTACCACAAGGTATATGCCGTAGCCTATGCCGGAACACAGTCCGAGCATCAGTCCGAAGGCGGTATATACGTTGCTGCCGGTGAATACGCCGGACAACATCACCACGCCGAGGAACGCCATTGCTATAGTCAGCGCCAACTTCCATGACAGCCTCTCGTTGAGAAACAGCAGTCCGATGAGTGCGCACCATATAGGGTTGGTGTATATCAGTGACGTGGATATACCCGAGGAGATGTATTTGTAGCTTGCAAACAACGTTGCGGCGCATACTATGTATATTATAGACAGTATGGAGATGCGCCAGGCATCGCTCCATGTAAGGCGCAGTGACTGCTGGCGCCACAGCATCATGGCGAGCATGGTGAGCGAGCCAAACAGGAATCTGTAGAATATGATACTGCTGTAACCCATGCCCATGTTGATGACGGGTATCGTGAACAGCGGAATCAGTCCGAATGACGCACCGGAGACTATCGCAAGTATTATGCCTTTTGCTTCGTTTGACATGGCAATGGAATGCGTTGCTACTTTACAATATATGTGAAAAATAAGAAAAATCCATGCAAAGGTACAAAATAATTCAAAATTATTTACTACTTTTGCAAGAAATTACTGACATTGTGATGAAAAAAAACATACTATCTTACATATTGCTTCTGTGCATGTCATGGCTCGCTCTTGCTGCCGATGCACAGGCGTCGTACACATGGAACGTCAGCAAGGGTGGCGCAGATGAACTGATATTGACGTTCAACGGCAGACTCGATGATGGCTGGCACCTCAGCGATCAGAGCATAAAGTTTGAGGTTGCCGATGGAGTGGAGCGCATAGGAGGCTTCGCAAACAACAGGCAGAAGCTTCGCATAACGAAGAAAAACTACCATTTCAAGGGCTATATGGAGTATATAGTGTGCTCTGATGTAAGCTGCCTTGCACCGCAATATGTGGAGTTCGATGTGACTGGCGAAGCTCCGTCGGCAAATGACGTACAGGAGGGCAAGGCGAAGGGCGATGATGCTGCGGCGACACCGGTTGTTTCGACGGAAAAAACAATTGACGCGAATGACTCCGTATCACTGGGTGTAGTGCAGAAATCGCCGATGGATTCGGTGATTATAGACCTCTCTGACCCATTATGGAAACCTGTATTGGTGAAGAATGCGACGGTCGGAGATGTGGCAGAAACGGGACAGGCTGGTTTGTGGAAAGGTGCGCTGATAGCCTTCCTGGCAGGACTGCTTGCACTGCTGACGCCGTGCGTGTGGCCTATCATACCACTTACGGTATCGTATTTCCTTAAAAGAGGCCGTGGCGTGAAAGATGCCGTGATGTTCGGCATTTGTATCGTAGGAATATTTATATTGCTTGGATTGGCAGTAACGTCGCTGTTTGGTGCCAATGCCATGAACCAGCTGGCTACCAATGCTGTGTTCAATATCGTTTGTTTCCTCGCTTTGTTGCTGTTTGGCTTGTCGCTCATCGGACTGTTTACCGTTACGTTGCCGTCATCGTGGTCAGCAAATCTTGACAATCAGGCTACGAAAAAAGGCGGTTTCATCGGTATATTCCTCATGGCATTGACCCTCGTCGTGGTTAGTTTCTCGTGTACGGCGCCAATTGTCGGCACACTGCTTGTAGAGATAGTATCGAGCGAAAGTTCCACATACGCACCGCTGGTGGGCATGCTTGCGTTCTCACTTGCACTTGCATTGCCGTTCATGCTTTTTGCCTTGTTCCCATCTATGCTAAAAAGGATGCCGCGTTCAGGTGTATGGATGGAGCATGTGAAGGTCGTGTTGGGTGTGCTCGAGATAGCTTTTGCGCAGAAGTTCCTTAGCGTTGCCGACATGGCGTATGGCTGGGGCATACTGTCATGGCGTACGTTCCTCATTGTGTGGGCACTGCTTTTTGGAGGCTTGACGGTATATTTTATCGTAAAGAGAAATACGATGAAATGGTGGATTATTGCAACAGTACTACCATTGTTGCTCACCATTTATCTAATAAACGGCATAGTTGGTGGAGACACAAAACTCGTTTCGGCGTTTATGCCACCAAAGACAAATGCGAGTGAGACAGTCTTTGATGATTATGAGAAGGGTATGGCTGCTGCCCGTAAGGCTGGTAAGAAAGTGTTCCTGGACTTTACTGGCTATGGTTGTGTAAACTGTCGTAAGATGGAGGCAGCGGTGTTTGCGGATGAGCGTGTAAAGGCAAAAATGTCCGATTTCATCGTCATACGTCTGTATGTCGATGACCGTACGGAGTTGCCTCAGAAGATGTATGTGAAGGAAAATACAGAGAAGGTTCTTCGCACTGTAGGCGACAAGTGGAGCCTGCTTGAAGAATACAAGTTCGGTCAGATTACCCAACCGCTCTATGCTATACTTGATGCAGAAGGCAATGCACTGACTACAACGTATAGTTACGATGAAGACGTAGAAAAATTCCTACGTTGGCTGTCGTTGCGATAATCATTCCCTCCTCATTTTTCTGTAAGGTTAGTAAATCTCTCAACTTTCAACTTTCAACCTTCAACCTTCAACTCTCCGCTCGGCACGCAGTGACGCTTTGCCTTAGCAAAGAACCTTCAACCTTCAACTTTCAACCTTCAACTTTCAACCTTCCGCTCGGCACGCAGTGACGCTTTGCCTTAGCAAAGAACTTTCAACTTCTAAAGCTGTCCTGCCTCTACAAGTCTTACAACGCGCTCTGTCAGTTTATCCTTGCCCTTTGGGTCATATTCTTTCTTGAGTGAAGCACCGAACATCCATGCGAAGGTCTGGTAGAATACGGCACGTGTGCTACCGAGGAAAGCCTGCACCAGTTCGTAAGACGAAGAGTTAGTCTCGCGGTATATCAGTTTAATAAGCAGTTTGCCTTGAGCCAAAGTCAGTTTCTTCATGCGTGGTGTATATTCCGCCTTCAGACTCTTCTCTACGTATTTCATGTGAGCCTCGCGAGCCTTCTTGTTAGGTAGAGTCTCCAGATATTCATAGGTCTCGATAACGGCGGCGTTGACCTCCTTTGCAATGGGCAGCACCTTCTTTACGTTATATACCAATTTGTTGTATGCCTGTCGCTGCTTCTCGTTCTTAAACTCCATGGGACCATAGACATACACATTGTTCATCTCGACGTATTTTATACTGTCGTTACCCTCCAACACCTTACCTACTCTTACCATAGGGACAAAGGTAGGACTGTCCATATCGACCATGCGGTCTTCTGGCTTCACTTTCTTTTTGTCCTTTGCCATGGCAGCAAACGGCATAAGGATGGTAAATAATAATATGTATATAATAAAGCGTTTCACCGTTATAATATATGTTTTACGGCGCAAAAGTACAATTTATTTTTCATATATCGTTAATTTGGTGTATTAAAAATACATAATTCGTTTTATATATTAAGGAGTGATAGTGGAGTTTGGAGGGTAGTTAAGGGTAGTTAGGATGTGGTTAGTAGGAGTTAAGGGTAGTTAAGGGTAGTTAAGGGTAGTTAAGGGACGAATGTATTTGACTAATGAATCAGACGAATGTAATGTCCTTTAACTCCCCTTAACTCCCCTTAACTCCCCATACAATTCCTCCTAACTTCCCTTATCACTCCCCTTGCACTCCCTTATCACTCCCTTATTACTTCCCTAACACTCCTTTTTCTTCTTTTTTGTGTCAATTAACGGAAAAATGACTATGCAAAAGCAGGAACACGTTGATATTAGTCAAAAAATTAAAAATAAAATTAAAAAATTAACAGAAATAATTTGGAAAACTGATAAATAAGTCTTAGTTTTGTGAAACAAAATTACAAATAAAAGAAAATTAACAACTAAGCTACTATTATATATAACGTAAAAAACAGAGAGAGGACTCGGGAGAGGGAGACCTGATAATGAGTTAAAAGTAAGATAGGCGAGACAAGTTATGAAAAACATGATCGGACATATTGTCAATGGTAAGGCATTTGGCATATTGCTGACAACCTTAATGCTTGTGATAGCCTCTACTATGTGCAGTGCCGAACGGCTCGACAGCTGCAGGCAGAAACCACTAATCACCCTGCGCACCAACACATTGTATGATGCGTTCATCATTCCAAACATAGGAGCAGAGATGCAGGTGGGAAACGGATGGGCCGTTCAGTTGGACTGGTTCTATACGTGGTTCTCATCAAATAATCGTCACCGCTATTGGCAAGGATACGGTGGATATGTCACCATGAAGAAATACTTCGACTTCCCAAGGTGGAATACTAGTACACCGCTGACAGGACATCACGTTGGTTTCTACCTGTCAGGATTGACATACGACGTAGAGTGGGGCGGCAAAGGATATCAAGCCTCGAAGTTCGGATTCGGAGGAGGTGTGGAATACGGATATTCCTGTCGCGTGAGTCGTAACATGAAGCTGGACTTTACACTCGGACTTGGCTTTCAAGACGGAGAATATAAGGAATATGAACCAAGCAGGGACCATTACAACCACTATGTATGGCTTGCCACTAAGAAACGCCACTGGTGGGGACCTACGAAGCTGGAAGTGTCACTGGCATGGTTCTTAGGAGGAAAGAAGAAAAACAAAGTTTCTATAGAATCTGTTAATCCAGTAGATACTATAGATAATAATAGGAAAGGAGGTGGCCTATGAAACACTCATCGCAATCCCTGCGGCAGTTGTTGGCAAGGGCCACGTTGATGCTCCTGACCATGACGCTCCTTACGGGATGCGAATATAAGGACCTCTGTTATGATCATGACCACTCTGACAAGGTCTATGTCACCTTCGACTGGAGGAAGGCTCCGCACCATACAGCGACAAGTATGACAGTGCTCTTTTACAATATTGACAACCCCTCACAGCAACCTATACGCTATGACTACCCTCTCAGTGGTGGCACAGCAACACTGCAACCAGGAAGATGGCGCGCCGTGACATACAACAATAATACGGAGGCTATCCGACACCGTGGACAGCAGTGGTGGACAACGCCAGAGGCTTATACTCGACAGTCTTCCATAGAGGAAGGCTCGCAGCTTACACGTGGAGCAATGCCACAGGCCACCGGTGCAGAGCAGGAACAGGTGATTCTTGAACCCGACCCTATATGGGGATGCGTAAGTGAAGAGTTTACCCTTGTTGCTGATGGTGATGGCTACAACTTGGTGTTTTATCCAGAGTATCGCTACACCACGCTGAAGGTGAAGATAACCGACGTTCCGAACCTGAAATACACCAACGGTGTGGGAGGCTCTATATCAGGCGTCGCGGCATCGAGGTTCATTGCTTCTGGAGAACTGGGACAGCAGACAGTAACCGAGGCGTTCCCTGTAAGAAAGACCGACGAAGAGACTCTTGAGATGAGTGTCAACATCTTCGGACATTGTCCTGAGTCACCATGGAATACTCATTTGCTTACCATCTACGCTGTGCTTGCCGACGGTTCCAAATGGTACTACACCATCGACGTTACCGACAAGATTCACCAAGCCGTAGTGCAGGATGACGGTACAATGGAAATAGAGGTCAGTGGGTTGCCTATCCCTAAGCCTATCGTAAACGGCTCAGGCTTCCAACCTACCATAGATACATGGCAGGGAGTAGAGATAGAGGTAGGAATGTAGAGCGGAAGGAATAATGGTGAAGGGATTAAAGAATAAAGTAGAAAGAATTAACTATAAATTATAAATTTAAAAAACTTGATGACTATGGCATAAAACAGAGACTAAGAAAAAAACATTAAGATGAATTCGTTTCCCAAAGAAGTTACGAAGCGAGATGATGATTGAACTTTGATGAGAGAGAAAGAAACCCTCCATGAAAAACAGAGAGGGACACAAACAAAACAAAAAAATATTAACTTTCTAAAACTTAAAGATTATGAAAAAGAATTATTGGATTTTAGCAGCAGCAGCCGTAGCGCTCGCAGCATGCAGCAATGACGATACAATAACTGTTAACCAGGGTATCGAAGAGGCTAACACCATTAACTTCCGCACTTTCGTTGAAGGAGTGACACGTGCATCAAGTGTAGAAGAAGTCACTGGGGCAAATCTCACTACGTTCACGGTTAATGCCATGAATGCAAGTACAACATCTCCGTATTTCTCAAATGCGGTCTATACAAAAGGTAGTGACAATTCATTCACTTGCGCAGCCAAGTATTATTGGCCAGCTACAGAGAGTTTGGATTTCTATGCCTATGCACCTGCTGGAAACTCTCAGGTTACATACACGGATTACAAGACCTTCACTGTAACTCCTACAGCTGGTGAGGATCCTGCAAATCAGGTGGATCTGGTGTATGCGGCTACGAAGGGAAAGAATAAAGCAAACGATGCTGCTGGCGTCGTGCTGAATTTCCGTCACACTGGAGCCAAGATTGTTTGTAATGTACAGAATACCTCATCAAGTCTGAAATTTGGTGTGGAGGGATGGAAAGTTGGTTATCTGTCTCCATCTGGTACATTCATTTTTGCTGATGCCAATACTGATGGTCGGAACACAGGTTCTGGAACAACTCTTACCGCTGCTCAATGGGACAATTTGGCAGCCGCAAGTGTAGCTACAGAATATTCTTCGACATTCACTAAAGTGGACATCGCTGCCAGTGCAAGTGCAACACCTCTTGGTGGTGAGATGATTCTTATTCCTCAAACGCTCACCGCTGCTACCGATTACGCTGCTACAACTGAGAATGCTAAACTTAATGGTTCTTTCATCGCTGTTAAGTTGTACATTCTTAATAATGACAACGACAACCTTGTTGCAGGTGGTGGTACAACTGCCTCACCAACTACCATTTGGGCTGTTTGGCCTATCGGAGGCTACAGTTGGGAACCAGGCAAGAAGTATACATATACTATAGACCTTGCCCAGGGTGGTTACTTTGAGCAAAACAACAATGATGGTGATGACGACTTGGATCCTATCCTCGAAGGCTCACAAATCAAGTTTGTCAGTGTGACTGTTGATGATTGGACAGAAGTAGATAAAGCTGTTTCTGGTCCAGCACAGCAATAATGGTTAGACAGGCTATACTATTTCACATGAGTATTCTGTGACATAGGAGAACTAATAAGCCCAGTGGGGTTCGACTCCCCACTGGGTTTCTATAGAAAAAGAATAAGGCCCGGGGCCGAAACAATGCATAATGCACAATTATTCGCAGAAGCTCATCAAGCTAAAGCAGTCATAATGCATAATTAAGATTGACCAAGTCAAAGAAAGAAAATAAGGAGAAGACAGAAAAAGGCGAAGCCTCGAAATATTGAAATAACTAAATGCTGAATAAACAAAACATAATAGGGTGCGCGACAGTCATGCTGCTGACAGTCGGACTGTTGGCGGCTTGTTCTACTGACGACGACGGCACTGACAATGGTGGAGACGGCGCAGCGGAGATACGTCTTAATGCCGACTGCTGGAGGGTGATGGAGGCTACACGTGCCGTAACATACGACAGCGATGCACAGCTGCAGGCAAGTAGCTTTGCTTGTTATGCCTACGAGGATGGCACCACTACACAGTATATCAGCGGTTCTACGGTAAGCTACAGCGACAGCCAATGGACCTTCGACGACGGCAAGCACTATTGGCCGGCATCGGGGGCTCTCAATTTCTTTGCATATATGCCGGCAGACCTCATCGGCACACACTGCACATTCGACCCAATGGCATACGATGCCAGCGACAATGCTGACGGATATTCTGATGACTCTCCGCGCATAGTATGTACTGACCTGCCTGTCAGTTTCACGGTAGGAAGCGATGTTACTCAGGAACTGATTCTCGCTTACACTGCCGACCAAGACAAATTCGGCACGAACTCCACACTCCAGCCTACGCCGGGATATGTGGGTTTGACATTCAAACACCCCTTTGCTCGTGTATGCTTCAAACAGTCAGAGGCAAACAGTAGCAATGTAAAGATAAACAGCGTGACGGTATCGGGCATAAAGAACAATGGTACATGCACCTTCGACGGCTCCACCATCGTATGGACACCGTCAGGTGATGCCACGGCACTCACGGTATCGGGCATACCGGCAACCAACACACCGGCAACAGGCAACGACTTCTACCTTGTGGTGCCGCAGACGTTTGCTTCAAACATCACATTCACCGTCAATGCCACATGGACTGACTGGAGCAATGTAACGAAAAACGTAAGCGCCTCTGTCAACGTAGGCTCATGGGTGGCAGGCTACAGTTACACCTATACACTGACGCTCGACAAGTTTGCCCTGACGGTTGACGCAGAGAAGTTCACCGAACAGTGGTGATGGCTTTTATTATATAAAACAACGAATTATGCGAATTTCGCGAATTAAAATATTCGTATAATTTGTAAAATTCGTTGTTTTGAGATAAATTAGTATTTGAATAAGTTACTTTAAGATATGAAGATACATCTACGGATATTCGCAATACTGACAATGCTCCTGCTGATGGCAGGCGGTACAGCCAACAAGTCGTGGGCTGCAACGGTAACATATCATATACTGACGCTCCCGATAGACCCGTCAAGTTATGATTACAAAATGAAGGCTGAGGTCACCGGACATCGTCTGGAGGCCTTCAAGGTCATTGTGAATAACCAGGCTACTGTCGAACTTCCTACGCATTATAAGAGTCCGCTGGCTACTGGCTTTACATATTACAAGCCAGATGGTATCACCAGTGGCGGTACTGCTATCAGCCTCTACGACGACGTTGCGAATAGCAAGGGCATTCTCTATGACGTCAATAACGATGCCACACCAGTTGCTGAAGGTACGGCGATTACTACAAACACTGCAGAGTATTACGTCGTCTATACTTACAATGCCTCAAACAACATTGCCAAACTTGACGGTTCTGTGAACTATAACATCGGAGTTAAGGGTAAAGGTTTCCTCTCTCTTAACAGAGGTCGTAACAACCGTCCTGCCATTATACCTACAGCCAAGGTTGACCCTGAGATGCTGGCAAGTGAAGACTTCTCTTATGTAGATAATCCCGCTAATGGCATAACCTCATATTGGTCAAGTGGTGACAACAAGAATAAAGAATCAGACACGAAATCCAAGTTCTTCTTCGGATTTAAGTTTGAGGGAAAAGACCCTTACCACATCATCATTCGTACTACTTACGCCAAAGATACTACTTACATAGAAAAGAACGAAGGAACATCAAATTTTGTATATAAGTGGTATAAGGGAAGTGCTCTATTTGCAGTCAATAATAGCAATGCATATTTAGCAAGTGATGATCATATAATGTATAATCAGGCTTGGGTTGATGGCAGTCCCAACCCAGTAAACCCCACTTATATTGCAAAAAAAGGTTTTTTTCACGGCAATAATAGTTACTGGGGTACAGTAGCGTTGCTTAACAATACTTCCAACGACGGCTATGTCCTTATGGGATCCAGAACTGTGGATGGAAATGGTAGTGTTCCTGCACCGAAGAATAACAATCAATACTATTATCTGACGTTTAACGGCTACAACAATATGGTTTATAGCCAGATTACGTCGGCAGTTGCTACAGCAAGTCATACTATAGATGGTATCTATCCCCTCAAGAAGGTGACATTCAAGATTGCGACGCCGTTCTATGCTGCCGAGCAGACAAGTGATCATATTGTTTCCGTTGCCGACTGGGTCAGCCAATATACAGTAGATAACGACGACATCGTGATTAAATACCTTCCCAAGTCGTTGATGCGAAAGTATTGTCAATTCACAGGTAAGTTTTATAAGGATGCAGCATGCACTCAGGAGATTACCAGGTTCTCTCAAGCCACAGAAGATCCGACAGAGGGCTATCAAGTATATATAGGATATGTACTGACATCAGACATTCCTTTCAAGGGTATCAAGCCGGCAGCAACCTACAATGCCTCTACTTGGGCTAATGCTACATGGTATGAACTGACCGACGAGGGCAGTACGCAGACTGATGGTTTGAAACTCAAATATGATGGCACGAACTTCAAGAACAATGGTGCCGACGGCGTTTACGACAAGACTACCGAGTTTGCCTTCATTGGCGACCCATACGAACTGCGCGTGGTGTATCGTAACGAAACCTCTGGTGCTTCTCCATCCTATGTCGGTGCAGCAGGAACGTCTCCTGCCACAGGCACATTGCTGACTGCCAGCACAACTGACTCAGAAGGCTACAAGTGGGAACTGCCATACGAAACCACAGCAGGCAGTTTCCTGTTGAAAAAGTATAAGGACGATGGTTATTGGTACTGGGATGCCGGACATCCAAGTCCTGTTGCCATATCTTACAGCACAAAGGCACACACCTATAACGTAACTACCGCCAATGCCCAGACCGTAACCATCAATGTCAGCAATCTTGGATATGCCGATGGTGATTACATCTTGGTTACAGCTGGTGGAACAAATGCAGACCAGGTGACCGTAACCAGCGGAAAGATATTTGTGCAAAAGGATGGCACAGCCTCCTTTACTGCTGCCATCAAGGGCAGGGGAGACAGCAACAAGACGTTCACGCTGTCCGTTCAGAAGTACAACCAGAGTAACGTTGCCCAAGGAACGCCCGCAGTCATTACCATCAATCAGAATAATGGAACCTTCATCGCCAATACAGTAGAATACAGCACTGTAGGTTCCACTCGCGTGAAGGTGATGACTCTGCCCACACGCAGCTTCACCTATAACATTGTGGACAAGTCGGGACGCATCGCAGTGAAAGCCAGCGTCAACCAGACTATTTTCTCGTCGCTGTCTTTGGCCAGCATCCCAAGCATTATCGTCAGCCCATTCCTGTCTGGTGAGACAGTGACGTTCTATCGTACATTTGATAACGGCTCAGGCGATGGCACTGGTACGAGTCGTGCTCACTTGAGTAATGCCATCACGGAACTAACGGCAGGCAATGCCGCTACCAGTACTGACGTATATGTCAAGTACACTACGACGGCTCTTAATTCGAAACCTGTCAATCTGAGCGAAGACCAGGAACTGAATGTCAAGCTCAACGGATATTATGTTTACTACGACAAGACGGCACATGCACTAAAGACAAACGCAAGTCCCACATCGGCCGAACTGAGTTCTTCGGAATATCTCTGGAAACTGCGAAACAGAGATCCCTATGCCATGCTGATTGACAACATAGGAGCAAGGGAAGATCTTGATATTAACGGGCAGTCGGAGTCTGTCACGGTATATGATGACAGCAGTGTAGGAACTTCCCAGAGCAGACAAAAAGGTGCATGGATGGTATTGGCTGCAGGTTTGGGCGATGCCGTTGGTTTTAATTTCTCTATTGACAGAGCCAATGCCCAGCGTTTTGTTGCAAAGAGCAGCCTTCAGACTGGTGTCTATGAGGTGATGGTGGCTGATGGCGGCACCGTGGATGCCTCCACTACCTACTATAATATTGGCTGCCCTGAGGTTAGCCCAGAGGAGGTTAATACGGTGAAGATATACAACAATACGACGTATGCTCACGGCCATGATGTACTGAGGTTCGTGCTGAACCAGAATATCGATTATGTTTACCATCTGATAGATAAAGCCAAGCATGAACTGCTGACAGCCAGCAGTAAGAACCCAGAACTCGCCTTGCCTGCTGAGTATCAGAGTCCGTTGGTGGAAACATATCATTTCTATGACCAGGACAACATCACAGAGAGTGATGGCGAATACACGGTGAATACTCCTGCTACGGAATTGGCATCTCTTACCGCTCTGTTAGCCACCGCCACAGCACCATCGTCCAGTAATGCAGCATCCTATGATGCTGCGGATGCTAATCACAAGCATGCTGATGCGGTTTCCACTGATGACATCAACGAGAAAGCCAAGAAACTGACAGTAACAGGCAATCACTATTACAAGATAGGTGACCACTATTATGTTGTCAATGTAA
>Ga0247608_10004815_pt1 | contig 14903 bp, 15 predicted proteins | sample 176DNAGHGlowgp2_FD_193490 | JGI IMG/M metagenome (GOLD analysis project Ga0247608, IMG submission 193490) | Sheep rumen microbial communities from Palmerston North, Manawatu-Wanganui, New Zealand - 1766 DNA GHGlow gp2 | ecosystem: Host-associated > Mammals > Digestive system > Stomach > Rumen ...
ATCATATAAATTATGAGATTTTGAGCATATGACTAAATAAAAATGGCGCAGTTATAAACTACGCCATTTTTAATGATTAAAATTTTATGTTATTCTCTAAATAATGAATCAGTAAGTTGATTTTTCTCAAATGTTGCAATATTGGGCCTTTGCTCTTGAGAATCTTGATTAAATCCCATTATAGATCCATATTTAATTACATTCATTATATCGACTGTTCCTAACATGTTAGCATTACTTATAATTCCACTCTCTAATAAAATTTTCAACTCATTTTCAGTATCTTCTAAGTTATCATCTGGGCAGTGTATTCTACTAAGAGATTTTGGAATATCTATCCTATATTTATTACCTTCTAATTTTAAGATTGAATCACCTTGTAAATTAGAATTATTAGATATTTGTTCTAGAATACGTACCCTAGGATCCATAGTTTTTCTTCTTATTGCTAATTTTGCTTCCAATACTCTTTTACGAAAATCATCATATTCTTTTTCACTATGATGTAATTGTGACATAATAATCAAAATGCCTTCATTTCCATAAAGACTACTAATTCCAGCTTTAAAGGAATTAAATGCCTCAGGAAAAGTCTCTGGATATTTTTCAAACAACCTGTAGTAAAGTTTTTTAATAATTTCACTATAATTATCGATTTTGAAAAATCGAACTGATGCCATTCCTTCAAATATTCTGTCTAATGATGAATATATTTCTTTAAAATGTCTTATACCATCTGGCTTTACTATATAATAACTATAATGTCTAATAGGAGTGGTAGATTGATTCTTAGAATGTATTTCATCAAACACCTCATTTGCTCGTGCATATAAATTTTCTAAACTACCATTGTTTTCTACTTTAAAATCTGTTTCAATAGAATTATCGTTTAAACATGTTGATTTAACAAATGTATCTAGTGGTCCAATATGTTTTTCACCTTCTCTTTTTAAAAGTCCCTCTTTTCTTTTACTATCATCTCTAGTTAAAAGTACTTTATATTGAGTAGCATTCCACAATGTAGGTAATGTATATAAAACAGAATAATCTATCAAAACAAATTCTTTCCCAGAATCTTCAATCTGCTTTAATTTTTCTTCAACTGCTGTACTAAGTTTACTTCTAAAGTTTAATTGCAATTCATTTAATTTTTCACTTGATAAACTATTATTAAATGCAGACCAAAGTATTTGGTCTCTAGTTCTGTGAAGTTCCTCATTACTAGTTGTTACTTTATCAACACTTAAATAGCCAATGTTTGGAAATTTATCCTCTAAGTAATGGCAGAAAGTCGTTTTACCAGAACCAGGATTTCCAATAATTCCAATCTTTGTCATGTAATTCTCCTTTTATAACTAATTCTTTTAATATTTTACCACGATTTACATAAAAAGTCAATGTAAATCCTTATTCTATAATTTTAGTCATTCGTAAAAGATTGAAAATTATTTGATAATTATATTGCTAAATTTAAAAATATATGTTAAAGTAATGATAATAAATCGAGTTATATAAGAGAGCTTGAAACAGAATATGCCACTTTTTCGCATACCTGTTTCGTAATCGCTCCAAAACTATATACTTGAACTTTTCGTTATAATAAAAAGTTCAAGTTTTTTATATGTAAAAATAGGCAAATGGCTTGCAAAAATACGGTTACTATGTTAAAGTGAAAATATAAAAATGGATTTAATACAGCGTATGAATATATATTAAATCTAAATAATATATAATTAAGATACATTAAAATAGGACTATAAAAATGAAAAAAGTAATTATAGATAATAGAATGAGATTAGAGGAAAAAAACAAACTTGAAAGTTTAGGATATAAGATAATTGAGCTGAATTCAAGTGAAAGTGTATATCAAGAAATATCATCTCATACAGATATCTTTTGTACTAAAATTAGAAATAATTTAATAGTTGAACCTAGCCAATATCAATTGATAAAAAACAATATTCAAAATGACATAAATCTCATTAAAGGTGAAACATGTTTAAAAAACAACTATCCCGAAGATGTAGGATATAATGTTTGTATTATTGGTAGTTATGCAATACATAATTTTAAATATACTGATAAAAGAGTTAAAAAAATTTTAGAAAAAGAGAATTATAATTTGATAAATGTTAATCAGGGATATACAAAATGTTCTATTGCAGTAATAGATGATAGGAGTTTAATAACAGCTGATAAAGGATTATATAAAGAATTGATGAAATACAATTTTGATATTTTGTTCATTAACTACAAATTAAATATAAAACTAATAAATGAGGGTGAATTTAGTACAATGGATGGTTTTATAGGTGGGGCAATTTCAAGAATTGATAATAATGTTTTTATTTCAGGGGACTTAAATAAAATAGACAAAAATAATCAAATAAAAAACTTTATAAAAAAAAGAAACTTAAATATAATATCTTTTAGCGATTTAGATGTAATAGATTATGGTGGAATTATTGAAATTTAGAATTGTAAACACAATTATAGTATGATATAATAACAAAAAAAGAAAGAGGAAAATAAAATGGAATTAAAAGAAAATGTTTATTATATAGGTGCAAACGATGAACAATTAGATTTATTTGAAAGTCAATATAAAGTACCTAATGGGATGAGTTATAATTCATATTTAATTAAAGATGAAAAAAATGTTGTTTTTGATACTGTTGATAAAAGTGTTAGTAATACTTGGCTAAAAAAGTTAGAGAAAGCACTAGATGGAGAAGATGTGGATTATTTAATTGTATCTCATCTAGAACCAGATCATGCTTATAATATTGGACTTCTTGCGGAAAAATATCCTAATATGAAAATTGTAGGAAATGCTATGACTTTTAATATTTTACCAAAATTTTTTGAAAATATAGACTTAGAAAAAAGAAAAGTTTTGGTCAAAGAGGGAGATACATTACAAATTGGAACACATAGCTTAAAATTTTTTATGGCACCAATGGTGCATTGGCCAGAAGTAATGTTTACATATGAAGAAACAGAAAAGATATTGTTTTCAGCTGATGCTTTTGGAAAATTTGGAGCAATAAAAGATGGGGATAAATGGCTAGATGAAGCAAGAAGATTTTATATTGGAATAGTTGGAAAATATGGGGCACAGGTACAATCAATACTTAAAAAAGTACAAGATTTAAGTATTAAAATGATTTGTCCATTACATGGACTTATATTAAAAGACAATTTAAGATTTTATATAGAAAAATATGATAAATGGAGTAGTTATGAACCAGAAGAAGACGGCGTTTTGATTGCTTGTAGCTCAATACATGGAAATACTTTAGAAGCTGGGAAATATTTAGAAGCATGTTTAAAAAATTTAAAAAAGAATGTACATTTTATAGATTTAACAAGAGATGATTTTAGTGTTGCTGTTGCTCAGGCTTTTCAATATAACAAAATGGTTATAATGGCTTCAAGCTATAACGCAGGAGTTTTTCCGCCAATGGAAAACTTTTTGAACAACTTAAAAGCAAGAAACTATCAAAAAAGAAAAGTTGCAATTGTAGAAAATGGATCGTGGGCACCATCTGCAGGAAAAACAATGAAAAATTTATTGCAAGAAATGAAAGATATTGATATAATAGAACCAATAATTACAATAGAATCAACAATGAAAGATAATACAAAAGTTGAACTTGAACAACTTGCTAAAACTATATAGGTGTTGAAAAATTATATAATTGGAAATGTATGAGATAGATTTTGTACGCCCAGAGAAGTGATAGGAGGTGAAAAATATGAAATTTAGATGTACAATTTGTGGACATATATATGATGAAGAAGTCGAAGGAACAAAATTTGAAGACCTTCCAGATACATGGGTATGCCCAATGTGTGGAGTAGGAAAAGATATGTTTGAAAAAGTTGAAGAATAAATAATTGAAAATTCACCAACCTCCAAAATTTGCATAAAATATAATGAACTAAAATAGTTTATAATTTTGGAGGTTTTTTTATGGCTAGAATTTTAATTTTTAATAATGATACAAATAGAATGGAAGTATATACAAGAAATGAAGCTGATCTAATGCCATATAATACAAATGGAACATTAAGAGTAAGAGAATTTAGAGGGTCAAGTAAGTCAAATATACTTTGGACAACAAAAAGAACTATGCAAACATGGAATAGTCAAAGATACATATATGGAGCACCTATTTTTGTGGGGTTTGCTTTTAGAAGACCATATGAAGGAGGACACGGAAATCAAAGCCAACATTATGCAGGTACAGCATTTGATGTAGGCCAAACTTTAAGTTTAGCGGGGAGAAGAAATTTATGGAATAGCGCAAATTCGGCTAGAATTTGGAGTTATGTAGAACCATTATCACAAACTCCAACATGGGTTCATTTTGATAAAAGATTTGGAACACCTGCCTGTTTAAGTGGTGGATATCCATTATTGAAAAGAGGAAGTGTAAGTAATTATGTTTGTATTGCTCAAGATGATTTAAATACATTAGGTTTTTCAACTGGTGGATTAGACGGAATATTTGGGACTCAGACACAAACAGCTGTAAAAAATTATCAACAAAGAGCAGGCCTTATAGTAGATGGGATTGTTGGATGCAATACCTGGCGTGCACTTCAAGAAGCGGTAATTGGAACAGGAGCAACAAGTACAACAATAAATTGATTTTTATCAAGTGAAGCTTTTTATAATGAAAAATAACTAGTCCGCTTCAGCATTTCGTTTTTTAAAATCCGTATGGTGGGTATCCCTAAAGGGGGGACCATAGGATTTTAAAAAATGATGTGCGGTTAAACAGGATTAGTTATTTTTCATTATAAAAAAGCTCTTATTTAATAACATTTCTTTTCCATTTAAGTAATTTAATATTCCGGCATCAGATGTAAAATTAAATTTAAGTTTATAACTTTTTAGATTTTGATATTTATATCCCATTTTTTTATTGACTTCATTTATTCCATATTTTCCGGTCACCTATGATTGGATGCCCTATATGAGCTAAATGAGCTCGTATTTGATGAGTTTTACCGGTTTTTATTTCTACATCTAAAAGAGAAGTATTGTTTGGGTATTCTTCTATTACATTATATGAAGTAATGATTTTTGAATAGCCTTTTTTATAAGAGTCAGAAATATAAACCATAGATTTAACTCTATCCTTAAAAAGATAAGCTTCTATCTCTTTTGATTTTTCTCTAGGAATACCATAAACTAATGCTATGTAATGCTTTTCAATTTCATGATTTTTAAATTTTTTTAATAAAATATCTAATGAAATCTGGTTTTTTGCATATAAAATTAAGCCAGTTGTATTTCTATCCAACCTATGACATGGCATAGGTAAGAATTCACAGCTTGAGTACTTTTTGTGGATAACTTCTGTTAAACTATTTTTCCCTGTAACTTCTATATTAATTGGTTTGTTAATAATTAATATATTATCATCTTCATAAATTATATCCAAATCAATATTGCTTAAAAGAAAATCATCTGCTATATAAACACATATTTCATCATTTTCATAAACATTTACATTTTGATTTACTCTTTTTCCATTAATCTTTATATCTTTTTTACGCAATGTTTTATAAAAAAGAGAATCTGATAGGTTTGAAATATTATCTTTTAAAAATTTATTCAATTTTTTATTATCATATTTTTTTGGTACAACTAATTTTTTCATAATTAGTATTATAGTATAAAATATGTAAACTTGCAATAATTATAAAAGATATTTTATTATATAAAAAATACAAAATATCTTGCCAAATGAGCCATTTTGCTATATAATATACGAAATAAAAAATCAAAGGAGATAAATATGAGAGCAATTGAAATAAGAAACAAATATTTAAATTTTTTTAAAGCACATGGACATAAAGTAATTCCATCAAGTCCATTAATTCCAGAAAATGATCCATCTGTACTATTTAATACAGCTGGAATGCAACCATTAGTACCATATTTATTAGGTGAGCCACATCCAGAAGGAAAAAGATTAACAGATTATCAAAAATGTGTTAGAACAAACGATATTGATGAAGTTGGAGACAATCGCCATTTAACATATTTTGAAATGCTTGGAAATTGGTCACTTGGAGATTATTTTAAAGAAGAATCTATAAAAATGAGTTTTGAATTTTTAACAAAAGAACTTGAAATACCTGTAGAAAAGCTTTCTGTAACAGTATTTGAGGGAGATGAAGACTGCCCAAGAGATGAATTTTCCGCTAAATGTTGGAAAGATGCTGGAATTTTAGATGGCCATATTTATTATTATGGAAAAGATGATAACTGGTGGATAGCAGGAGACAAAGGACCTTGTGGACCAGATACAGAGATGTTTTATGATACAGGAAAACCAGCATGCTCAGAAGATTGTCAACCATCATGTGATTGTGGGAAATATGTTGAAATCTGGAATAATGTTTTTATGGAATATTTCAAAGATGAAAACGGATATTCAAAATTAAAACAACAAAATGTTGATACAGGTTTAGGTTTAGAAAGAATGACAATGCTTCTTCAAGGAAAAGAAACACCTTTTGATACAGAATTATTTAAACCAGTAATGGATAAACTTTCAGAACTTCAAAAAGTAGATATAATTGAAAGTAGAAGAATTGTTGCAGAACATTTACGTTCAAGTATGATGATAATTGCAGATGGTGGAAGACCATCAAACTTAGATAGAGGGTATGTATTACGTCGTTTAATAAGAAGAATGATTAGACAAATGAATAAATTACAAATAGATTTAAATGAATTATCAACATTAATTGATATAAATGTGGATAATTTAAAAGAAATGTATCCAGAATTAGAACAAAATAGAGAAACAATTAAACAAGTAATAGTTGAAGAAAAAGACAAATTTGTAAAGACATTAAATCATGGTGAAAGAGAATTTGAAAAAGAAGTTAGAAGATTAAAAGAACAAGGAAAAGACACAATAGAAGGAAAAATAGTATTTAGACTATATGATACATATGGTTTTCCACCAGAGGTTACTAAAGATCTAGCAACAGAAAATGGAATGAAAATATCTATGGAGGAATTTGATAAACTATTTAAAGAACATCAAGAAAAATCTAGAGCAGGATCTGAACAAAAATTTAAAGGAGGTTTAGCATCAACAGGAGAAATGGAAACAAAATATCACACAGCAACACACCTTTTAAATGCAGCATTAAAACAAGTTCTTGGTTCACATGTACATCAAAGAGGAAGTAACATTACAGCAGAAAGATTAAGATTTGATTTTTCACATCCTGCTAAAATGACAGATGAAGAAAAAGCTAAAACTGAAGAACTGGTTAATAAATGGATAAAAGATGCAATTCCTGTAGAAAGATTTGAAATGAAAAAAGATGAAGCAATAGCTCAAGGTGCAGAGGCTATGTTTATTGAAAAATATGGAGATATTGTATCTGTATATAAAATAGGGGATGTTTCTTTAGAGCTTTGTGGAGGACCTCATGTGGAAAATACTAGTGAACTTGGAGAGTTTAAGATTAAAAAAGAGGAATCGAGTTCATCTGGGGTTAGAAGAATTAAAGCAATACTGAAGTGAGATGTGAGAAGTAAGAGGTAAGAGGTAGGAAGTCGGAATGTGAGATTCTAACCTCCGACCTCATACCTCCAACTTCGAAATAATAAAAAAGGAGGTTTATATGATACCACAAAAATTAAAAGCCGGAGATGAAGTAAGAATTATTACTCCATCTAATGGAATGAATATTTTAGGAAAAGATACTATTGAAATTGCGACTCAAAGACTGCAAGATTTAGGACTAAAAGTTACTTTTGGAAAATATGTTTATGAATCAACAGGTGACTATGCAATGGCGCCAGTTGAACATAGAGTAGAAGATATAGAAAATGCATTTAAAGATAAAAATGTAAAAGCAATATTAACTGCTATTGGCGGATTAAATACAAATCAAGTATTAAGCTATATTGATTATGATATTATAAAAAATAATCCAAAAATATTATGTGGATATTCAGATGTAACATCTTTATTAGATACGGTTTATGCTAAAACAGGATTAGTTACATATTATGGTCCTCATTTTTCAACATTTGGTGAAAAAAAGGGATTCGAATATACATTAGAATATTTTAAGAAAATGTTTTTCGAAAATGAGCCAATAGAAATAAAACCATCTAAACAATGGAGTTGTGATGCATGGTATATAGATCAAGAAAATAGAAATTTTATACCAAATGATGGAATATTACTAATAAATGAAGGAAATGCTGAAGGAACTATTGTTGGAGGAAATTTAGGTTCAATAAATTTACTTCAAGGAACAGAATTTATGCCTAGTATAAAAAATTCAATTTTGTTTTTAGAATATGTTGCTGAAGGAGAAGACAAATCAAGTAGCTATTTGATGATAGATAGACTACTACAAAGTATTATACATTTACCAGATTTTAAATATGTTAAAGGTTTAGTTTTAGGTAGAAGTATAAAAGAAGTTGAAATGACAAGTGATAAGTGGATCAAACTAATTAAATCTAAAAAAGAGCTTGAAAACATACCTGTAATTGCAAATTATGATTTTGGGCATACAACACCTATGATAACATTTCCAATAGGTGGAAAAGCTAAGATACAAGCTATGGATGAAAATGTATCTTTAAAAATAGAAGGATAAAAAAATGAGTATAAAACATGTTTTATTATATTTATTAGTTATAAATATTGCAGGATTTTTTGCAATGGGAATAGATAAACATAAAGCAAAAATGGGAAGCTGGAGAATTCCTGAAAACACATTATTTGGATTTTGTTTTTTAGGTGGAGGAATAGGAACAATTGCTGGAATTTACACATTTAGGCATAAAACTAAAAAGAAAAAATTCACAATAGGTATGCCTTTAGTGGTCATTTTACAAGTGTTAATAGTTATATATTTTAGATTTATGTATAATTTTTCTTGACAAACATATAATAATATTGTACAATATTATGTATAAGATAATGTACGAAATATTATAAAGGAGATGAGTAGGAATGCAAGCAATAAGTGTAAGTGAAGCTAGACAAAATTTTAAAAAGTACTGTAATGCAGTAGTTGAGAATAATGATATTATTATTGTTAGTCGAAATGGTAATGGAAAAGAAAATATGGTTTGGATTGACTTAAAAGCATTTAATGAATTACAAAAAGCAAAAGAAAACCTTGAATATATGAAGAAGCTAGAAGAAAGTTTTAGGGAGATGGATGAAGGCAAAGTTATTGTTAAATCTATGGAAGATTTGGAGGCAATGGCGGATGAATAGCATTTTTACTGAAAGAGGATGGAGTGATTATCTGAGTTGGCAAAAAGAGGACAAAAAGACGCTTAAAAAGATAAATGCTCTTCTTTTAGACATACAAAGAAATGGAACAGACAGTAGAATAGGAAAAAGTGTAATTTTAAAAAACAGAAAATGTTATAGTAAAAGAATTGATGAAAAGAATCGATTAGTATATGATTTTAATAGCGAAGGAGATGTTGTTGTAATATCTTGTAGAGGACATTATAAAGAATAGAATAATAAATAAGAAAAAAGAGAGAGAAAAAAGAGAAGCAAAAGGGGTTCCCTTTTGCTTCTCTTTTTTCTCTAAAAGTAGGCTTTCTCATCTTGACATTTTGCCAAAATATTATATAATACAAAAGTAGTTTTAATTTAAAAAATGAGGTTTTTTATGAGAAATAACTTTTTTGGATATATCTTTATAGTTTTTATAGTAATAATTCTTGGATTCGCAATTTATATGGTTAAAGTTAAGAATAAAACAAATGATGAAAATAATACTTCAAAAACAGCAATTGCGGGAGAGGTTGAGAAAGGAAAAGAACTTACTCTTGCTATTTCAAATTTTGATAGTATTAATCCAATCATCACATCAAATAAAAAAGTTCAAGATATTGATAGATTAATTTATGAACCACTTATAGGAATTACAGAAGACTATAAATTAGATTATGTTCTAGCAAAAGAATGTGCAAAAACATCAGGAAACACATATATAATCAAATTAAGACAAGCAGTAAAATGGTCAGATGGAACAAAATTCACAAGTGATGATGTTAAATTCACAATAGATAAATTAAAAGAAAACTCAAATTCAGTTTATTCTAAGAATGTAAGTTCAATACAAGAAGTTGATATTATTGATAATTATACACTAAAAATTATATTGTCTTCTGAAGTAAAACATTTTGAGTATTATTTAAACTTTCCAATATTAAGTAATTCATATTATGCTGATACAGACTTTTGGAATACAGAGAAGAACAAAGCGCCAACTACGACAGGTAGGTATAAAATTTCAGAGGTTTCTCATAGTACAATTATTTTAGAGAAAAACGGAAATTGGTGGAATAAAGAAAGCTCTTCAAATATTGAAAAGATTACAATTAATTTATATTCAACAGTGGCAGAAATGTATAATGCTTTCAAAATGGGTAATATTAGTTTAATTACAACTGAAAATCCAGATTATCAAAATTATGTTGGAACAATTGGATATGATTTAGCAGAAATTGAAGGAAGAGAGTATGTATTTTTAGCATTAAACGCAAATAGCAGATTTTTATCAGATGTTAATGTAAGAAAAGCAGTTAGAGCAACAATTAATAAACAAGCAGTAATTGATAATTCTTTTGGAAACACATATAGTGTATCTGATTTTCCACTTAATAAAGGAAGCTATTTAGTTGATGAACAAGAAAATAATTTTTATAATTTTGAAGAAAAAGCAAACTTTCTTACAAATGCTGGCTGGACTGAAAAAAATGGAACTTGGCAAAAATATGAAAATTATAGAACAACCACACTTGAATTAAATCTAGTTGTAAGAGCTTCTAATGGTACAAGATGTAGAGCTGCAGAAAATATAAAAAATCAATTACAAGATCAAGGAATAATTGTTAATATTATTTATGCAGATGATAACTCATACAATTCGTATTTAAATAATGTAAATTATGATATGATGCTTTGTTCAATTGAGCAACCAATTGCACCTGACTTGAACACATATTTTGGATACAATAATTTGGCTAAATACAATAATCAAGAAGTAAATGAAATTTTAAATTTTGTTACAAATAATACAGACGAAAATGAGCTTAAAACAAAATATCAAAGATTATATGATATTTATAATGAAGATGTACCATATATTGGAATTGCCAGAAATAAAAAATTAGTATTAAAAAATACAGATTTAACAGGAAAAATAAAAGCGAATTGGTATAGTATGTTTTATAATATTGGTGAATGGTATACAAGAAAGTAGAGGTTCCTAGTCAGGCTTATAAATATATATTTATAAGCCTGACTAGAAACAATCAATTTTGACACTTAATAGAAAATTTTAAAAAAGTCTTGACAAAAAAATGTTTGTTGTGTATTATAGAAACATCAAACAAAAGTTTATATTTTTAAGGAGGAAATAATAATGGCAGAAAATAATGAAAGAAGAAAAGCATTAGATGTTGCGCTAAGCCAAATAGAAAAGCAATTTGGAAAAGGTTCAGTTATGAGACTTGGAGAATATAAAGCAATGGAAGTAGATGCAATCCCAACAGGAGCATTAAGTTTAGATATTGCTTTAGGAATTGGAGGAGTTCCAAGAGGAAGAATAGTAGAAATATATGGACCAGAATCATCAGGAAAAACTACTCTTGCTTTATCTATTATTGCAGAAGCTCAAAAAATGGGAGGAGATGCAGCATTTATAGATGCAGAACATGCTTTAGACCCAACACATGCGAGAAAATTAGGAGTAGATATAGATAATTTAATAGTATCTCAACCAGATACAGGAGAACAAGCATTAGAAATTACAGAAAGTTTAGTTAGAAGTGGAGCATTAGATGTTATAGTTGTAGATTCAGTTGCTGCTTTAGTTCCAAAAGCTGAAATAGATGGAGACATGGGAGATTCACATATGGGTCTTCAAGCAAGACTTATGTCTCAGGCACTTCGTAAACTTACAGGATCAATTAATAAATCAAAAACTGTTCTAATCTTTATAAACCAATTAAGAGAAAAAATAGGAGTAATGTTTGGAAACCCTGAAACAACAACAGGTGGACGTGCACTTAAATTTTATTCATCAGTTAGATTAGATATTAGAAAAATAGAACAAATAAAACAAAATGGTGAGGTACAAGGTCATAGAGTTAGAGTAAAAGTTGTAAAAAACAAAGTTGCACCACCATTTAGAGAAGCAGAATTTGATTTAATATATAGTGAAGGTATTTCAAAAATTGGAAATATAGTAGATATGGCTGTTAATCTAGATATTATAGTTAAAAGTGGTTCTTGGTTTAGCTATAAAGGAGAAAGACTATGTCAAGGTAGAGACAATGTTAAGAAATATCTAATGGATAATCCAAAAGTAATGGAAGAAGTTGAAAAACAAGTTAGAGAAAACTTTGAAAAAGCATTTGAACAAAGTTTAGGAGAAGAAGCTCCTAAGGGAGAAGAAGAAGACATAGAGGATTAAAAATAATCCAGCAATATTTTTAGGCTAATAGTAAAAAGAGGTAAGAGGTAGGAAGTAAGAGGTTTGATATTAAAATGTCTAAACTCCTACCTCTAATCTATTAATTATAGATAGGATAATTAATAAGATTTATAGATAAAAAATGTATGGAGATAATGAATACTATGAAAAAACAGACTTTAGAATTAATTGAAAAAATAAAAAAAGATTTGCAAGAGATGCTATCAGAGAAGAGATACAATCATTCAATAAGTGTGATGAATAAAGCAATAGAACTTGCTAAAATATATGGAGTAGATGAAAATAAGGCAGCACTAGCTGGTTTAACACATGATATTGCAAAAGAAATACCTGATGAAGAAGCATTAAAACTTGCTAGTGATAATAATGTTGAGATTGATGACTTTATTAAAAACATTAATCATAAATTATTACATGGTAAAATAGGAGCTGTAATAGTTAAACAAAGATATGGATTTGATGAACAAATACAAAAAGCAATAGAATTCCATACAGAAGGTACACCGGATTTTGATATGCTTGGAAAAATCGTATTTGTTGCAGATAAAACCGAAGATTTAAGAAAAGGACCAGCTGAAATTGATATTTGGAGAAAGATATCAAAAGAAGATTTAGATGAAGCTATAATACAAATAATAAATTTTAACATAAAAAAATTAATTGAAGAAAAGAGGTTAATAGATTTAACATGTATATTAACAAGAAACAAATTAATGCTGGATAGGCATTTGTCATATTGACAAATGCCTTAAAATGTTGTAAAATAAGGCAAATTGATTAATGGAGGAAATTATTATGGCAAATGTAAAAGAGCTTATGTCAGCAAGAAATGAAAAATTACAAAAAATAGAAAATTATGGAATACATCCACATCCTGAAAGATATGAAACAACTCATGAAATTGGAGATGCAAGAAAATTAGAAGATGGAACAAAAGATGTTTCTATAGCAGGAAGAGTTATGTCAAAAAGAAAAATGGGAAAAATCTCATTTATAGATTTATCAGATATTACAGGGCATATTCAATTAGTTATAAAAAGAGATGATTTAGGAGAAGAAGAATACAAAAAATTCCACGAAATACTTGACATTGGTGATTTTATAGGAGTAAAAGGAGATATTTTTACTACATCATCAGGAGAAAAGAGTCTTCAAGTATATTCATATATGTTTTTAGGAAAAGCACTTCGTCCACTTCCTGAAAAATATCATGGACTAACAAATGTAGAAGCAATATATAGAGAGCGTCATCTTGATTTAATTATGAATGAAGAAACAAAAAAGAAATTTTTATTAAGATCAAAATTTGTAAGACTTTTAAGAAACTTCTTAGATGACCATGGATTTATAGAAGTTGAAACACCAGCACTTCAAAATACAGCTTCAGGTGCAACTGCAAAACCATTTACAGCTCATCATAATAGCTTAGACCAAGAAGTATATTTAAGAATTTCACCTGAATTAACATTAAAAAAATTAATAATTGGTGGATTTAATAATGTATATGAAGTTGCAAGAGATTTTAGAAATGAAGGGATGGATGCAAACCACTTACAAGATTTCACAATGGTTGAAGGTTATAGTGCATATTGGAATTATGAAGACAACATGAAATTCTTAAAAGAAATGATTATTTATATTTTAAGTAATCTTTATGATGGCGATTTAAATGTACAAATTGGAGACAAAAAAATAAACTTTGGTGGAGAATGGAAAATTGTATCATTTAGAGAACTTATTTTAAAAGATTGTGGAATTGATATAGATAAATTCGATACTGCTGAAAGTTTGCTTAACGAAATAAAAAATCAAAATATTAAGCTAGAAGCTGAAAATTTAGAAGAACTAGGAAGAGGAAACTTAATAGATCAACTTTATAAAAAGGTAAGTAGACCAGCTATAATAGAACCAACATATTTAATTAAACATCCAATTGATTTATCACCTTTAGCTAGAAGTAATGATGAAAATCCAAATCTTACAGATAGATTCCAATTGGTAGTTAATGGACAAGAAATCATAAATGGATATTCAGAGCTTGTAGACGCAAGAGAGCAAGAAAAGAGATTAATGGAACAAAGCAAGCTAAAAGCTCAAGGTGATGAAGAAGCTATGAGTATTGATTATGAATACATTAGAGCTATGGAATATGGAATGCCACCAATTTCTGGTTGGGGATTGGGTGTAGATAGATTCTTACAATTCTTAACAAACAGCCAAAATATTCGTGATGTTGTTTTATATCCACTAATGAGACCAAGAGATTTAAGTAAAGATGATGAAGAGGAAGAATAAGCTCGAAAAAAGTCGAACGATTTTTTTCGAAAATATTCAAAAATAGTTGAAATTTTTTTGAATTAGTGTATAATATA
>Ga0247608_10004821_pt1 | contig 14897 bp, 28 predicted proteins | sample 176DNAGHGlowgp2_FD_193490 | JGI IMG/M metagenome (GOLD analysis project Ga0247608, IMG submission 193490) | Sheep rumen microbial communities from Palmerston North, Manawatu-Wanganui, New Zealand - 1766 DNA GHGlow gp2 | ecosystem: Host-associated > Mammals > Digestive system > Stomach > Rumen ...
TTTAATTTGTCGGTACCATATTCTACTTTGCCATCAATAAAGATACCACATGAATCGCCTCCTCTTGAATCATTATGGAATCCCAATAGATTGAATGTTATAGAATCGAACTTTGAACTTTTATTGTTTATTATTCCAAAAATTCCACACATTAGATTACTGGTATGTTATATTTCTTAATAAACTTCTTTGCTTCAGATTTGTTGTTGTTGTTGATTATGTTTTGAACAAGATCATAGTTAACTTCCAACAAACCAACATCATTGTAAACGTCTATTGCTTGCATGACATTGTTGTACACACTGCATATCAAGTTATCGCTAGACATCATGAATGATGACAAAACACGATATTCAACGCCCCATGGTTGTAATCTGAAATTACCAGCTTTACCATATAGGCTTCTACGTTTTGTATCTTGATCAACAAGTATTGAAGGTATACCAAGAAAAACATCTAACATCTTAACCAAATGTAAAGACGTTATTGCGTTAAATCCGTCATATCCAACATGTACATGGAATCCAGCACTTCTAAGATTCTTGTCATCACATATTGGCTTTTGATTAATTTCTTCTGTATATGCATTATAATCGGCATCACAACCGAATTCCATTGACTCTGGAGTAGTCAGTTGGTCTGCGTCAACTTCTCTTGATGCTATGCATTGAATGTCATACGTAGGACAAATCTTTTTTACAAATTGTCTAACGTAATCTTTCATGAATTCTATGTTGGCCAAGAATTCGATTCTTGAAGAACATGGTGGTATATTGAATTCAGCCAAGATATTGTCTGTTTCAAGACCAAATCCATTAACCCAACCTTTTTCAACAAAAGGCTCGCCTTTTTTGCCAGGGATAATGCCTATTGATGATATTACTTTGTTATTCTTTGCAGTATCGATGATAAACATCTCTGGATCTGCACCAATAGTTACGTGTCTTACTAACATTTTTTTACTTTTTTATTGAATTAACTACTTGTAAAAGATAATCGTTGAGATATCTTACTATCGGAGCTTCTTTTCTCATCATCTCTGGATGACCTTGTACAGCTATACACTTTGGTTTGTCTTCCGAATGGAACAGCACTATTTCTGGTTCAACAACCATACCTTTCTCATTGACCATCTTGTTAACGTCAATATAACTTCCTTCATAATGCCCGCTAAGTTGTTTAGAAGACCAGAAAATAATGTCATATTCACTGTTTTTCATATTGAATGGATACATCATTTGATGATGTAATGAAGTAATGTCAAGTAATATCTCACCATCTGTAATAGGGTGCGTACCGTATACAGCATGTCCAGACACATCTTGAATCACCTTGCCTCCATTCAATGCACAAAGTAATTGTGCCCCTCTGCAGGTACCGAAACAAATAAGTTTCTTTCCTTTTTTAACAAGTTTTGTTGCTTTGTTGAAAGCATCAACTTCTTCAGAATCTCTGGCTGTATTCGAACCAGTACATGCAAGTTTTCTTTCGCCATATAATTTAGGATGGATATCTTCACCGCCAGTAAACATGACGACATCTGCGTTTTCCATTTTATCGACGAGTTCAACATCGTCAATCCAATTTGCATAGCTTTTATAATGTCCTACAACAAATACTTTCATTTTGTTTATTGTTTAATTTTTGTTTTTATTACGTTCTTCGTCGAGTGTTTTATAATTTTCAATATACGTTGGTAATCTTAGTGAGTTAAATGATTCCTCGCTTTCCCAATATTCAAACAAATGTTGTTCTTTAAAAAATTTTATTTTGTCAAAACAATCCGTTCTTGGGAATACATCATTCATTATATCATGTTCTGACATTGATTTCGTTATGTATTCATCAGTAACGAATTTCGAGTACCCAGAAAAACTATGTGTAGACCAGTTCATACCTCTGTAACCGAAACAACTTTGTTGAATCAAATTGAATAAATTCAATAATGATTCATTTTCAAATTGTTCCATATTCTTAAGTCTGAATACGTCTTTTAGCATGACATTCATTGGATATTCATACAAATATCTTAATGCTGTCAAGACAAACTTATGAACAGAATTTGGGCCTTCTAAATTAACGATCAAGTCATAACATGGATAATCTGTATATTTTTCAGAAATTCTTTGTTTTGCTTGAATTATTCCAAACTTCAATTCAAAAGTTCCATTGCATAGACTCATTATGTAGCTAACCCAATCAATGACTTCAAATGGCATTAACACACAATAATTACTCTTGTTTTTTAACAAGATAGCTGGATCAATGCATATTTTTATGTCATATTTAGCGAGATCTTGTACTTTACAAAAAACCTTTCTAAAACAAGCTTCATCTTGTGCTATTTCATGTAAATTTAAAGATTCGCAATCACATTTATAGCAAGTATGATAGTTTGTATTTCTAAGATCTTTTTCTCTAATGTCTTTATTCAGATTGACATTTTCCATAGTCTTTTATTTTGTCATATGTTTCTATATAACAATCTAATCTTTCCTTACACTTATTGACATCAAAATATTCATCAAAATGTTTTGTGTTAACACCATTATCACAATTGTTGAAATATTTAAAATCTTGTGAAAATTTGTACATACTTTCTCTTAATGGTAATGAGTTAAGTTTTTCAAATCCTTCACCAAGATAATAAATATCACTTTTCTTATCAAGAAAATCATAATTATTGATATCCTTGATATTAACAAGAAATGGATTAAATATATTTACCAATCTATTGGTCCATTTACACCTTTCTTTTATTTCTTCAGCGCTTGGAAGATACACAATCGGGTAACGATAAACCATGTCTACACGAATTGTATTGTTTGCTCTTCTAAAAGCTTTATATACAGATTCATAAGTAAACAATATATGATCACTACAAGCTATGTTCTTAAAGTCTATATTACAGCAAAATATCATATTATGAAGATTTACGAGTAATTCATCTTTATTGATTATATTACGCATCTTCACAGCTTGATATGAACTGTAACTAAACGGGAATTCATATGTGTGTTTTACAAACTCCAATACAAGGAAATGTTCTGCAAAAGGACGTTTTGTAAATTCGAGTTTTAATGTCCATGAATCTTTACATATTTCATTTTCATTAATTTCATATTCAAATTCAGCAAAACGTTTCATATCTTCCATCCATTCGGATAGTTCTTCTTTTGACATGAAGCAACAGTTGTTTTCTTCACCATAGTCTTCCAAATATATTATTATATTATATATATTTGAACATATATCATTTGTTCGTAACACCATTCCGAATCTTGGGTTATGTACCCTATGATAAGACACAAGTGAATTAAAACATGCTCTTGCATCCATTTCTATATTATCGCAACCTTTTGACGAAAATTCAGTATGGAAATTGTTAAATGAAAAATTTCTTTTATGGTTTGGGTGCATTTTCTATCATTTTAAGGATTTGTTTCTTATATTTTTCAATACCTATTTCGCCAAGTGCAGGTGCACTATTGCTTTCCAAAATTATGAACTTTTGGTTTTTCCTTGCATTTGATTGTGTCTTAACATCAAATGAACATATGTCAAGGTTTAATGCTTTCAATGCTCTCACACATTCGTTTACTATATCATCCCAAATTTTGGGTTTGTCAAACAATTCGTTGTTTTCAAGAATCCAGACACTATTATTTTCATGACGATGCCATCTTACTTCAGCATCATGTCTGAGCATCTTTCTACATGCATAGAAACATCCTTCTTTTGTTACATGTAACCTGTATTCTCTGGTATACATATAATATCTTTCAAATATATAGTCTTGAACCTTGAAATTACCAATTTTATTGACAATTTCAATAAATTCATCCATATTGTTTATAAGATATATACGATTACCTTTTGAAGAAAACTTATGCTTTATGATAATAGGACTATTCCATTTTGCAAAATAATGTTGCAATCTTTTGAATTCCTTATCGTTTTTGTTTAACATGAACCATTCAGCTGTTTTTATCTTGCCATGCATGAATCTTTTTTTCATGAGTATTTTATCCGAAGACAAGAAACATCCTTCTGGTTTGTTTATTTCCAACACCCTCTTGAAACTTGTGATATCTTCAGTTGGTGTCGTGCTACCAAGTCTCAATATTGTTCTGTAAGGGACTGGCATTCCTCTTAACGGATCGCAAGAATTGTTGCGAGACCTTACTTTAAGTTTATAATTAACTTCTTTCATGGATACGAATCATTGTTATATATAATAACTTGCTTATATTCTCATTATTCAAATTTACATAATCTTTATCTACAAGATCTTTCTCTTTGTGTCTTATAGCTTTGAGGAGAGCTATTTTTTCTTGACGTTTCAATAAAGAGACCTTGTTTGAAGACAATGTATCCATATTGAATTCTGGTATAAATTTTTGTAACGAACAAAACAGTTTACCGAATTTCTTTTTTTCTGTTTCGTTAGTTATCTCAACTTCTTTAACCAGTGGCTTGTCACACAGTTCATTCCAATAGTTTGCTCCAGGACAGTTGTCTTGAGTTGATTTGAACTGACACTCATTGCATGGTATTCTGTATTTGTTACATGCCATTTTGTATTAATTTATTTATTAGTTTTCTTGTTTCTTGTCTTCCGTATTTCTTGCAAAAATCGGATGGATCTTTTGCTTCGTATTCTTCTGGTATTACTAACATTGTTATATTGAATTCATCAGCCATTCGTTTACCAAATATCATACCATGGTTTTCTTCTGATTTAAAATCGTTATCATATAATACAAATACATGACTAAATCTTTGCTTCAGTTGTTCCACGACATGTCGTTTCGGTATATAACCTTCCGCTTGTAAACTTAATGATGGTATACCAGAATTTTCCCATATACATAACGCATCTTTTCGTGATGAAGTTATGATTAGGTTATCACCTTTATCTGGTATTTTAGACCATAAATCCCATACACTACTGTCATGATCATTCATCCATTTCCTTGTTTGGCTGAATGGTTGATAAACTTTTGTTGATACAATACCATCTTTATGCTCGATATATGCATATGCATATTTCTCAGCACCAAATGTCATTTTACCATCTTCATGATGTAATATGACATGTGATATAGGATATACGTCTCCAAATTTGAGCCAAGGTAAAGATATGCCATAAGATTCCCAGAAATCAATATCATATTGTTCCCAGTTTCTTACTTTGACTCCTATTTTCAAATGCCTTTCACCAGATTCAGTACTATGTAATCTTGTTATACGCATTATAGGGGTAGGCATTTGTTTGGTTCCTATTTCAGATTTTATGCGTTTTAGTGCATCTTCATATGATATATTCCAATATAATGACATTAATTTCACTATATTGCCTTTCTCGCCTGTAGCGAAATCGATATATCTTATATTTTCACCATCAGTAGTAAACAGCCCAAAAGAAGGCTTTTTATCGTCTCTTAATGGGCTGTGTATTTTTGCAGGAATCTTTTTTATATTCAAATAATATGACAGGATATCAAAATCTGACACCCTGTCATATTTCTTTGTTGACCTACCAGTTGAAAACATTATTCATTATAATAGATCTTTAATGCAGAATAAAGATTGCGTTTAAGCATTTCCTTTGGCATTGACTGATACATGTCAAGTCTATGCCGTACATGCACTCCATTTTGACCATGGAAAATAGCTTTAGCTACTTGAACTCTTTGTGCATGAGTAAGTTCACTAACTCTATTAGCTTGCAAATTTGCAAACTGTGGAAATTCTCTCTTAAGCTTTCTGAAAATCATTTTCTCTTCCTCTCTTTTTTTATTTGACATTTGTAGTCTATTTGACCAATTACATAACCTAAAATAAGGAATACAATTCCTATACCAACTAAAGACCAATAACCTAAAGTAATTGTCATAATACATTATTTATTTTCGTTATCTCCATCTTCTTCGTATTTATCTTGTTTACCAATTGAATGGCCAAAGATAAATCCTAGTTCAAGAGAACCTAAAACCAATATTACAATTCCCCACCAAGGCATAATAAAATCTCCTATTATTTAAAGAAACTGTCAACTCCTCCATTATTCACATTAGGCTCTGGCATATTTTGCGGAGCATCGTTAAATTGTGTTTCTTCAACTTCATATTCCTTCATAGGACCGTCAAAGAAATCAACATTAGCATAAGCGCCAGCATCTTTTCTATCCTTAAGAGCCTTATTGATAAATGCTCTGTAATTATTGTTTCTTTCGCTTGTCATGGCTTCTTTGAAAATCTGTTGATACAGATTACCGTCATCTGCCTTTCTGACACCGACAAGAGCCCAAATTTCATTTTCTGGGTGTGACTTGACAAGTTCTTGCAATTCTGAAAAATCTCCCTTGAAATAAGAAATTATCTTATCAAGTGAGCACTTGCATTCATCTGGATTGTTTTCAAAAACTTGTCCATCTCTAACATATTTGTATGGCTTAACCCATAACAATGATTTCAAGAATCCAATCAAGAACTCATGTTCCTTACCAAACATTGGTTTATAGTTGTTTGTTATATCTGCTGGACCGTTTTTATAGATTGGAATCTGATGGTTTTCACATTCTTCAATAGTTGGCCATGCGGTTCTACCGAATTCATCGATAACATGGACTTTCGTCTTAGTGCCATTATAGTGAGCTGATTGTGTAAGATAATATGAAAGCTTAACAATCATTGGGATATTTGTCGTGGATTGCATCCAAAAATCAATCCTGACTTGAGGTACTATTATGTCGCCAGTTTGTATCTCGTTAATATATGTCGGTTCTTGTCCAACGTCTTCCCTGCCTAAAATCTTACTGATTTGTGCTGCATTTGGGTTGACAGCAATGCACTTGAACTTATTGAATCCATAATATCTTTTGAAATTGCTACCATTACTTTCTGCTATACTTCTTGCAGAAAATGCAAAAATCTTAACCTTCGATTGTTGTGATACTGGTTGCATACCAGTCTTTTTTTGGATAATATTAAACATTTATATTTTGGGTTTAGTTATAAAATTCGTTCATTTTGTTAATTACAATACTCAAATCGTTTGATATAAAATCTTCATCAAACATTCCATCTGGAGATTTGGCTGGTATTTCAACACCGTTTATCTTCATTCTCTTGGTATAAAAACCAAATTCTGGTGTACCGTCATCCTTATATTTTGGACAACAATATAATACAGTGGAAACCAATTCAATAGGATTAAATTTCTCATCTATAAGTTTTCCTATTGTCGATGGTTTGTATCCAACTATTGCACCTTCAGACTCTTTTGGTTCACAATGCATCATCATAAACACATTGATGTCATCTCTTAAAGTCGTACATTTCTGTATTACCTTTCTGAAGTTATTGCCTATCTCGTTATATTTTTCATAGCCTTTATCCTTGATTCTATCAAAGAATTCATATCTCATTATATAACTGCAATCATCTATGATTACATTTTTTACATGAGGCAAGTTCTTGTCTATTCCATCAAGGAAATTAACTATATCATTTGAGTTTTGTATATTTGTTCTATTTTTATTTTCCGCGTTGTATATTCTATTGCTTCCTTTGAATGGCAATACTTTATTGACAACAGATATGATTATTGTCTCTTTTGGGTCTAGATTTCTTATGCTTGAAGATTTTCCAGAACCTGTATCGCCAAGAATTATACAAAAATTTGACATATAATATTTTAGCTTTTAAATTATTTTCTTTCCTAATGTTATCAAGTTTCCTATATACAGCTTCCATTCCTTCTTTATCGTCTGGTCTAGGCATTTCATGGAACATACACACTGCACCGTCAAAATATAATGGCAGTATTCCACCCATCTCTCCCAATATGTTATCTCATAAGCTCTTTATCTTATGACTCTATATGTCACCATATAGTTCAGACTATATCTTCACATTAAAATGTGTCGGGTTTTCGTGTTTGGATTATATTCTATTAATAGTTTCACCAATTAGTCGTTCGACCTTCTATAACCATTTAAATTATAGCTTGGTACGGGATTGTCTTATAAAGATTTTCCCCGTTTAACCCGATTACGTGACAGAATTTAGTTTATATTTTAATGATGGTATAATGTAAGGATTTATTAAAGAACAAAATCTATCAAAATCATACTAAGAAAGTCTTAACCTTCTATATTTACCATGATTTACACTTGAAAAATGCAAATTAAATTTTGATAATAAATAATCAATTAATATATTTTGTTCATCAATATTAAAATTATCAGTACATATATATGCTGTTTTTTGATCAGCATATCCATCATCCATATATAAATAAGCTAATGATTTTATTGTAAAGTATTGCAAAAATTCTTTTGTTATTGTTTTTTTACCGTTAATATAGAGTAAATTATATAATTGAAATAAACACGGATTTACTGGTAATTTTACACAATATGTAATATATAAATGATTATTTCTTTTATCAATTCTTTCATATTTGTGTAATGTTGGTTTAAGATTTGAAAAATCTTTTACTAACTACTCAGCATACTCCTTCTGTTTTGGCCCGTGATCGCACTTGAAAATAGGAGCCTTAAACCTATGTTTTTCATAATATTGTAAGCTACCATCTCCTAATAATGTGCCACACAAAATTTGTATGTTATCATCAGTTAATTCAATTCCTTTATTCTATGCTAACTTATGGTATTTGTGAGCTTCTAAATTCATTTCATGTCTCCATCTAAATATAGATGAGTCTGAAATGCCCATTATTTCTGCAATATCTTTATCATTTAATCCTTTATTATATAGATTAATAAATTCTATTTTTCTATCTTCGCTAATTTTCTTCATATATTTTATATTTTGAATTATTTTGCAAAGATAATCATAATTTACAACAAAATCAATAGATTAATTTAAAATATTATTAAAATAAACTTTTTTGGTTTATCACGATTAACAACTACTTCAAGGAATCTTATGTTATCCTTAAGTTTGGATATATCATATCCCATATATGTCTTTAAATTAAACTTAAATGGGCTATATAATCCAAGAAGTATATTCTCATCATTAGCTGTATATTTTGAATCGGCAAGGCCATCCTTTGTAGGTCTTGTCCTATCGAGTTTATATGCATCTATCGACTCATTTGCCGTAGATTGCTGTTGTATAACTATCGGTGTGAAGTTATACTTGTTACGCAACTCCATTGCACAGTATTGTGACATCCTGTCAATGGATTGCTTCTTAGTCTCTCCCCTCTCTTGGTCAATCAATGATATATGGTCGATTACCAAGAATCTGTACTCAAATTCGTCGTCTTGCTCATAATAGTCGAACTTCTCGCGTTCTTCTATCGTTCCGTCCTCATTATGATATTCGTATTTACGTTTATGTATCGTACCGTGGGATTTTGCATAATTAACACAATCCAACAGTATTCCTGTAGGGTTTTTGGATTCAATAAATATGAATGTTTCATTAAAGAAATCAAGATATTCCTTATATGGCGACTCATGAAACATGTTCAATATTTCTTCGTCAACTGGATTATCATTGTCCGTACTCCTAAGATTCTGTGGCGATATTCTTATTTCACCATCTGTTTGTCTATATAATATATATGACATGAATCTGTTAAGTATCTTTTCATCTGTTTCTTCCAATGGACAATAGAATATCTTTATTCTTGCTTGGTCTTGGTGTTCATATACATACATCATTGCTTCGAATAACATATATAATGTAAATTGCGTCTTTGAACCCTTTGTAAATGAACTTATACCAAGAAATGAACCTTGTTCAAAACCTATGAAATCCCTTTTGAATCTTTTGAATGGGCTTGGTATACTGTTGATGTTACCATTTATTATGTTCATCCTGCGTTTCTGCAGGTTGAACAATGCTCTTTCAACAAGATTACTCATCTCAACATCTCTTCCATTCCAACATCAAAACCATTGTCATCTGAATCAAGATTTTTTAGCATATTTGCCAAATCAGATGTCACTTCAGTAACTAGATTGCCATCTTCATTTAGTTTTCTTTCGTCTTTCCATATGAAATATTTTGACATCCTCATTCTTGACATATCTTGGCTTTTTATCTCTACATATTTTCTTGTAGCTGCAATAATGTCTTCATCTGGATAGTCTCCATATTTTTCAAAGAAGCTTTCAAGTTTTCTTGCAACATCCTTGTCATTACATCTGAAATAATATGAACATCCAGGCATCTTCCCTTTTGGGAATTCATCATTTATTTTCTTCGCCAATGCCAAACATCTGTCTTCGTTTGGTTTTATCTTTATTTCCTTTCCTAATAATATTCCTTTAGTTAATTCAATACCAGCTTCAGTTACGAAGCCTTTCTTTTTGTTAAACGATATGAATCCCTTGTCTTTTAAAGATTCCATCTTTGCTTTTTTATTATTGCTTACAAATATCAAGTAACTCAATAATATAAATTCATCAAAATCAATGTTTTGTTTTTCTAATTCTTCTTCATTTATTTCATACTTCATTTTTCCCCAATTCTTCTTTGATTAACTCAAAGCTGACTGGTGTAAAGTCGTGCATATTCGCACAGACATTATAATACAAGCTGCTATCAAGTATTTCCTGCTTATCAATATCGTGTATATGACCGTGAATATTTCCTTTATAATATCTTCTGTCTATACCGTTTATTTCAGTTGTAACAACTGGTATATGTGTCAATATATATCCTTCAAGTTCAATACATCCATACATTGCTTGTATGAATCCGTATCTCCTTAATATTTTTGTTACACAATCATTGTCATGATTACCAGCTATTAATATCTTTTCACATTTTACGCTTCTAAAGAACTTAAACATTTCTTTATTCACGTATCCTATCGTCACATCACCTAATATATATAGCGAATCTTTACCTTTATGTAAAACTTTATTACAATTTTCTATTAATATTTTGCAATGTTGTTTAGTTGTAAGTGATATTCCCTGTCTTTCGTTAAGCTTTTCAAGATAGTGCTTGTCTCCCAAATGCAAATCACTTATAAGATACTTCATGCTATTATTTCTATATGATGTGTATTTGATTCTTTGATAAGCCCAAACAATGCCGATATTAAACAATCAGCTTTTCTGAATTGTCTTGACATGCATACTGTTTTAAAGTCACATTCTTCACAGCCGTTTTTTACATCTTTGTCTTTTCTAATAGATATAATAATATCTATTGAATCATCTTCATTTCTGACATATTTCGACATATTTGTTTGATTTTAATTTAATAAATAAGGTGTAGGCTAATTTATTCACCTACACCTTATAATGTTACATCGTTCTCTTTGTCCTTTCCACATACTGGCTTATGACCATGTAATTGTCACATGCCACTTGGTAAGCGTTGTTAAGAGTGAGGTTGTTGACCTCTCTCCTTTTCTTGATGTAGTACCTACCAGTACGACCTTTTATCATAATAAGGTCGTCGACTGAGTTATACCACCAGTCGCTGGTATCTTCAATCCCAGAACGTTTCAACAGTTCTCTGTCTATTCCGTTTTCAAATTGCTTTGAATCAAGAAGATATTCAGCTATCTTTTTTGTAATGGTCCTACATGATATGACTTCATAGTATGTACCATTTACATTGCACCTGCTATGAGGTGGCATTTCAACATAAGTTTTTGTATCCATAGCAGTATGCTTATTTGATTTCGTACCACTTGAAACTGGATGCATTGAACGAGTCTGCAAGCAAAGAGACACAGATGTGTATTCTTTTGTTTCTTGGCAATGTGTTCCAAAGCCATTCAAGTCTTGCTTGCTTGTTCATTTTCTTCCAAATTTTAGGGCTAGTACCTTCAGGACAGTCGAACAAGTTAAGCATTCTTCCGTTGATGAGCTCGGCGGAAGGCACCGAGGTGCAATCAAGGCTATCGCTCTTGATCACACGAGCAACTTGCGTATTGTTTACGCCAGCACTCGTAAGAGTTATGAATATCATTGTTAATTAAATAAGTGTGTTCGCATAGCAAGGATCGAACTTGCATTACTTATATTGAGTCTAAACCACATGATCGAAATTTGTTCAAACATTCATATAAGCATATTACCAAAATTATATTATATGCGAATCAAGTATATTTTCTATACTGGGAAGACAGGCAGCAATACATTATAGTACATTTGAGTCTTGATATCATATTTCATGAATCATATTCTGTCAATTGCACAACGCCTGAGTTATGTAACTGGACTTACATAATGAACTGACGTTTATGAATAAAGAATCATGAATCCTTACAAAACACTCTTGTCTTCTATATTGAAGGAATTTATTCTAAATAAAAAAGGATAGCATTCGCAATGACACCATTTAAATGGCAATGCTATCCAATGAAACAACTAAAAACTAAAACTATGAGCATACAGGATACAGGGCAAGGCTTATTATATCATTGCATATATAATAAAAAACAACATTAGTCTCCTCTTCGAGATTCGAACCCGAAACCTACGGTTTAGAAGACCGTTGCTCTATCCGTTGAGCTAAGAGGAGCGTTATATTAAGGAAACCAAAGATCTGGACTTATATAATATAACATTGAACCATCATTCATTATTGTTGAGTGTAAATTAAATGGTTTATATTTAGCATTTAATTTTTCTTTTGTAATATCAACATCTTCAGTAAAATCAAGTTTTTCGTCAACGATTCCTTCTGAATTTATTTGTCTACCACATTCTTCACATTGCTTTACTAATGTTGATATTTGCCTATATTTTGTTCCATTACAATATTTGCATTTGAATTCCATTACTTAATCATATTTAAGAGTTCTTTTATTTCATAGAATGCATTAAGTCTTACCTGATATGAACTATAATCAGGTTCTGCATATCTATGATCCATTGTGTGAAGATTCAATTGTCTGTTATATTCATCTTTCGTAGATTTTATTTTATCTTCAATTCTTTGTTTTACCTTATCTATAGTTATCTTATTCATAATTAACTGTTTAAGTGGACCTGCGCGGACTCGAACCGCGGTCTCAAATGTTTGCTATACAAAACTTTACATGCTTTAATTGGGGATGTATCGGTTAACATCCACTCCACCAATCCGTTTGGTTGTTTACAATGAAGTCATAACGGATAAAAGACTTTTGTTTACATTCTCACATATTCCATCCGAGACGCTTGGCGACTCTCTGGCCCAGTTATTGAATGTCTTGGTATTCTGTTTCCAAGTTACCAAATACTCAGCCTAAGTTAGGCAGCAGCTCTATAAGTATATTCGCCACTTAATTGTTTGTATGTCTTTCCATACAGTCTGTGCATGATTTCATATCTCAATACATCTGATCAATTCCAAAACAGGCCCAAATAGCCACTAATGTGGCTAAGTTTACTTTATTTTATTATATAATCGTAAGACAGGAACGGTTCTGTACAAACTATCCATTGATTGGTATTCATAAGTACCGATCATCATGAATTCAGTACTATCGTTTTCACAGATTTGCATGTCGTCATAACAAATACCGTTAGTCACAAGTAATACCAATGTTGGTGATTCAAAGCTTTTTGCAAGACCATAGTCTTCTCCGATTGTTTGGAATATAGTATAGCAACCACTACACTCTATTTCTTGTGGTTCGGAGAAATTGAACGGGCTATTGACTTCAACAGCCTGTTCGTTTTGTTGATTCTCTTTTTCTGTGTATCCAGTGTTACAAGATACCATAAGCATCAATGATGCAATTAATAAAAATAATTTTTTCATTTTATTTAATTTTGTTGATTAATAAGTTCTACACATTTGTCTATAAATGCATCTATTTTCTCATCGTTATAGAAGCAATCTATTCCATATCGGAATTGTGCTTCACGAGCTACATTGTATTTCATATCAACGTAGTTAAATATAGCTTGACCTTTACGCCATGTCTTTGGTTTTTCTTCAAGAAATTTGTCGAGTTCTGCTGTTAATTGTTGTTTTGTAATCATAATGATACTTCAATTTTAGTTATATTTCTGTGATAACTGTTCTTATCTTCGTTAAAAGATTTACAATATTCTTCGGCTTTCTTTTCATCAAAGAATACTTTTTCTACTTCATCGTAATGTAAGTCACTTCTTGTTACAACATAAGCTATTTTGTATTGCTCATCAAAGTCTTGCATGGCTTGGTCGTAACATTCAACAGCGGCTTCAAACACATCGTTTGCCGAATATTCATTACGGTATAATGGGTCTTTACCATATCCAAGTTCCCTAACTTTCTTTTCTGCAATATTGCTCATTGTTAGTTATCCTCATGTTTGCGCCCATCCCACAAAGGGCAAGTGATACACATTTTGTCAAAAACCGGTTTCTCTTTTGTGGCGCTATTTATAGTTTTCCCTCCACACCACATCGGGCTATCCCATGAAAACATTTGTCCACATTTTGCTGCTGCCATAGTTAGTCCTCCTTTAATCTATGAATCGGTTCTTTGATATACATCTCTCAGTATATGGTCTTTTACATCATGCTTCAAATCATCGATAAATTCATCAACGGTGACATTTTTCACAGAACTACAATAGAATCCATCATTAAAGAAATTTGTTTCTAAGTTTCTATGGATATAATCAGATACATACGCCAATATTAGCTCGTGTTCACTTGTTATGTTCATACGCTTTCTATGTTTTGTACAAATTCATACACAATTTTCAAAGTATCATATTCCATCTTTGACAGTCTTCTATGTAAGTCACAACCAAGCGAATAATTACCTTGATTATCTTTAATGCCTTCACTATAAGCAAGAGCATAAGCAATTCCCATTTCCTTACGGAGCATTGATTCTAATTCTTCTTTGCAAATAAAAGTCATGTTTGTTTTTATTTAGGTTATGCATTATGCGGATATTCTTTAC